>OGKA01001840.1_pt1 | contig 15258 bp, 14 predicted proteins | sample 1572211 | NCBI WGS metagenome assembly OGKA01 (sample SAMEA2582125, study PRJEB24529) | metagenome | biome: Human gut stool | place: China | collected 2011
CATGTTTCACTTGCTCCGTCAAACATGCATGGGCCATCATGCCACGACTCATTTTAGAGGACGTACTCATCTGTTTAAACGTGTCGCCTCGCAACTCCCAAAACTCAACGGTTACCACCTTAGGATGGTTCACCATTTTTGCATATTCTTTAGACGCTAGATTTAGGATCCAATCTTCCTTGTGAAAGTATGCATCCACAGCTTCGCGCCACGTATCGTATAAATTAATACCTACCTTATCGACCATATCTAGTCGATAGTCTCTAACGCCCATCGTAGGCTCTACAACGCCGTACAAGGCAGACATCACAACGAGGTGGCTTTCACCAAAGGCCTTAGCCTCATCAGACAAGTTCGACCAGTCTAAATATTTGAAAGCAATGCCATCGTAGCTTTCACAAGCACGCCCTACAGGATGAGACTCAAAATCTTGATAGAAATCAAAGAGCGCCTGCGCCTTATCATCCTTCAATTTTAAAGCCTTACCAAGGGCCGCCACATCGAGAGATTGCACATGTTTTACAATGTCTTGTGTGATGTGCGGTTGGAATTGACCATCTAAGACCGTAGGATTGACTGCCCCGTCGTTGATAGTAGCTGGGGTAATCGTTTTAGTCTTACTAGGAGAGAGGACGATTTTCATGGGATAACTCCGCCTTGATAGTTTCCTCTGTCAAATTGTCGATCAACTCAGGGTTCCACAACATGAGAGGCACAGCCACTACGTGGCTAGCTTTCATTTCTTTACATAAATTAATGCATTCTTTGAGGTAATCGGAATCTTCATCGACAAGATCGCATACAATCACAACATGGCGGCCTTTTAGGTTAACACCTTCATAGTCGATACTTCCAGCAGATACGGTAAGCATACCTGTTTCCAAACGACCTTCGCTCATGTCGTTCAAACGAGACATTAACACATGCTCCAGCATAGTGGATACAGGTGTCACTACGCGGCCAATACCGATAAGAGCTTCAGGTTGAGCATGAACGATAACGGTTTTCTTCCGCTTATCTGTTCTAAAATCAACGAGAGCTTTTTCTAATGCACCAAAGAATACGAATAATTGCCAAGGATCAAAAGAACCTGTTTGGAACATGTCGATAACAGAACCATCATCATCCATATTTAGGCGCGTTAATAATTCCTCTGCAATATCGTTTACAACAACACTGAAATCAGATTGCATTCCATCTTGTACTTTTACTTCCTCTGCCATTAGGTCCTCCTAATTTCTATCTATTACACTGATGAGGGAATTCTCCCTACAGATTTATGCTATCTTTAATTGTAACATATTTTATAGCCCCCATGGGTATTCTTGGATACGCTTTTTACATAATCAATATACATAACCGAATACAAAAAAAGACCGCCACCGCGGTCTTTTTCTCTATCATTATTAGCTTTACATTATGAGCTATCGATTCAATTGTTTTCTAAGCCTTACTACTAGTCTACTAGCTTCATGCAAATATGAGATTGTGTATTATGCACCTACTATAAGCTTATATGTTATGCGCCTACATAGAGTAAGTAGATATTCATAACGGTTACCACAATACCAATGCCCCATAATAGTACATTCGTATATGTATGGTTCGCATATTGCCCCATCACCTTGCGGCTACTTGTCATATAGAGCTGCAAGAAAATGGTTATCGGCAGTTGCAAGCTCAAGAACATTTGGGAGATCAACAAGGCTTGGAATGAATCAGTAACGAATACAATCAACAGCAATGCTGGAATATAGGTTAATGCCAAGCCTAATCTTGTATGGAAGTCTTTCATATCGTAAGACTCACCAAACATACCGGCAAAGATACTCGCCCCTGCCATACCTGCCGTAGCAGATGATGCAAAGCCCGCAAAGAGCAATGCGATAGCAAAGATTGTACCTGCTGCAGGTCCAATGAGAGGTCGCAACAACTCCTCAGCCTGTTCAAGCTCCGTTACTTCAATACCATGAGCAAAGAACACTGCCGCCGCCAATAAGATCATGGCGGAGTTAATCATCCAACCAATCCCCATAGATAGTAGAGTGTCTAGGAATTCATAACGCAATTGACGCTTCATTACAGAAGAATCTTGCGTGTTGAACTGACGACTTTGGATGATTTCTGAGTGGAAGAACAAATTGTGAGGCATAATAACAGCCCCTAAGATACTCAAAATAACGAGCATCGATTCATTAGGAACCTTAGGGTCTACCCAACCAATACCAGCTGCCGCCCAATCTACATTGACCATATTGACCTCTACGAGGTACGCCAACGCAATAAGGGATACGAATCCTGCAATGATACGCTCTAGCTTCCGATAAGAGTTTGTTATGAGCATAATGGTACAGATAACAGCCGCCAAAACACTGCCTATCAAAAGAGGAATGCCAAAGAGCATTTTCAATGCGATAGCTGCACCGATAAACTCGGCCAGTGCCGTTGCTGCCGCTGCAATGCCCGCCGTACTCAATACGAACCTGGACACGTAACGCGGCAAGAATTCATAAGCACATTCGGATAAACATTGGCCTCGTACAATGCCTAAGTGGGCTACGTTATGTTGCAATAAAATAAGCATAATCGTAGATAGCGTAACTACCCATAAAAGTTCATAACCATAACTAGCACCAGCAGCGAGATTAGCCGCCCAGTTGCCAGGGTCGATGAACCCAACCGTTACGATGATGCCAGGCCCTATAAATTTGAAGACCTCGCTCACCTGGTGCTTACCATTTTGGTGAACAGTAAACAACTGTTTCTTTAAGAAATCAATCATTATAACTCCTTATTAAGGGTTATAGAGTAAAGGTCATCTCCGTTTGCATGCGAGCATCGGTTTTAGATTTTGTATCCTTGCCACCGGTATAACGGATGCGCACATTATTATTTACTTTAACACGAGAATCATCAATTTTAAATTTCTTCATTTTTTCTTTGATTTGTTCATCTGTTAAAGCGCGCTCTTCTGGTTTTGCCACTTCATCATTAGCTGTATCTAAAGCCTCTTGTTGAGATTTAGATACTTGGTATGTCTTACCAGACTTCTTAGCTTTTTCAGCACGTTTTTCGTCTAATTTTTGACGGCGCTCTCGGGTAACTTTCTTGTCGCGACCGATACGATAGTCCATTACATCACGCATATTTTCTTGATAAATACGCAATGCATATTGGCGATCGTTTTCGTTCATTTGCTCCCGTTTCGTTACTACCTCATCGATAAGAGGCATAAGCTCATCCTTTGTATAGCTTGTAGTGCCATCAAAAACAAAACCATGTGTATCTGTAATAGCACCGTGTTTAATTAGCGTTTGTAATGCCGTATACGTCCAATCATTTGGCGTAATTACACCAGCACTCGCATGATGTTCTGCGTTACTAGAGCTTCTTACAGTTTCTACATCAGCACTCACACCATCTACCATAGGACGTGCGCTTGGAATAGAAATGCTTTCAGCATGAGCAAAACCAACAGAGGCAACGAGACATAATGCACCGATGCCAACAGCGCGACGAAGTAAATGTATGTGACGTGTATATTTTGTATTCATAAGAGTCTCCTTAAAATTACATTTGATACAATCTATTATATGAAACCCCTTATCATACGTCAACTCTATAACCTTACACAAGTATAAATCAATATTCACAAGACCTCAGGCTCACTTGAGCCCTTACACCTTTAGGTCCATCCCCAGTAAATTCCACAATAAACAAAAAGACCTCACATCGCGTGATGTGAGGTCTCAGCATGGCGGAGGATTAGGGATTCGAACCCTAGCGACGGTAACCCGCCCTAACGATTTAGCAAACCGTCCTCTTCAGCCTCTTGAGTAATCCTCCATGCTTTACTGGGTAATCATAACATACCCAGTGAGGCATTGTCAATTGTATTATTTCAACATAGATTCGATGAACTCAAAAACCTCTAACTACTAGTTCATCTAATAGTTAGAGGTTCTATCCTTCTATATTATATGCGGTTTTATTACACTATATTAAATATAGTATTCTATGTAATCGTCAGGAATTTTCTTTTCCTCTGCCTTACCGTTATTAGTGCGACGAGGTTTGCGAACATACATATTTTCCGGATCCGTTTCAAAGATAACCATATCTTTAGGGATATCATGTTTGATAACGAGGTTACAACCGATTTTAGTGCGAGCCCCAATAGTAATATCGCCTAAGATTTTCGTGCCTGTACCGATGAGTACTTCGTCTTCGATGGTCGGATGGCGTTTTACCTTTTTAGAGGACATGCCACCTAACGTCACTTGGTGAAACAAGGTAACATTATCTCCTACGATTGCCGTTTCACCGATAACGACACCCATGCCATGATCGATAAATAAACCACGACCGATGGTAGCACCTGGATGAATTTCAATGCCGGTTACGTGACGAGAATGAAGTGCTACGCGACGGGCCAAGGTTGGCCAGCCCGCCTTATAGAGGCGATGCGCAAAGAAATGCCAGAACAAAGCTGTAATATGCGGGTATGTCCAAATGACCATCCACACATTCGTTGCTGCCGGGTCAGAATCCATTACACGTTTAATATTATATTGAATTTTGCCCCATAATTCGCGTAAACCTTGTATCATAGCGACTCCATCTCAAATAACTCTACTCATATATAATATATAGTATACAACATATGTGGTATGTATTCCTATACATAAGATGCTTTATCTATGCGAAATCCGTTACTTTACATATTCATTATTGGCAAAGTCCAAGAGGGATAAATATTTTTCTACCCCATCCGGCGCAATAACTACGATATTAGCCTTTGGCTCTTCACGAGCAATACGCTTTGCCGCAACGATAGCTGCCCCTGAGGAAAGACCAATAGAAACACCGCTTTCACGCATAAAGGTTTGCACTTCACTGAAAGCCTCTTCATCGCTTACAGTTTGTACACCGTCCATCAAGCTTTGATCAAAGTTTTCAGGAATAAAGCCTGCCCCAATGCCTTGAATTTTGTGAGGACCGCCCTTGCCTTCCGTAATGGCTGGAGAACCTGTTGGCTCTACGGCGATAGCCTTTAAGTTAGGATTATGTTCTTTCAACCGTTTTGCAACGCCTGTGAAAGTGCCGCCAGTGCCGATACCAGCTATGAATACATCTACATTTGGCACTTGCTCTACGATCTCGGCACCAGTTGTACGATAATGCATATCTGGATTCGCAGGGTTTACGAATTGGCCCAATGTGAAAGCATTTGGATATTTGTCTAAAATCTCATTAGCGCGTTCAAGAGCACCTCTCATACCAGTTTCTTTTGGTGTTAAGATGAGCTGTGCACCATAGGCCTTAATAAGCTCACGACGTTCTTTACTCATGCTTTCAGGCATAATAATTACAGTTTTAATATGCAAGATAGCGCCCACCATGGCAAGAGCAATACCTGTATTGCCGCTTGTAGCCTCTACGATAATGCTATCTTCGTGAAGGCGTCCTTTTTCCTTAGCATCTTGCAACATGCCAAGTACTGCACGGTCTTTCACAGAACCGCCTACATTATATTTTTCAAGTTTTACATAAATATTGGTATTTGGTAATTGATATACCGGAGTTTTACCAATCAGTTCAGTTGTTTGATTTGTGACTACGCTCATCTGATCCTCCTTTTGGCGATAGATGATAAAAATCGTCCTCAGGAACATCCCAAGGACGATATGAATTTCACCTTGTTATTCTCTATACACTGGATATAACCATTTGTGTATTCTCATAAATACAATCATACTCTATCACCTGCATCTATGCATTGTCAAGAGAATGAGAACGGCTTTTAAAACCCAAAAAACACAGGAAATAACTAGGTTCATCTATTTACTTGTAAGCACGTCCACCACCACATCCCAAGTGATAGGCACGAATATGATGGCTAAAGATAATCCAATAAAGAGAACGGCCCCCACCAATACACTTAGACGAGGAACTAAGGATATGACAACGCTCTTGGCCAATCTATATGCTTTACTTAAGTCATGATGTAACGCTACATGGCCCCATAAAAAGCCTGCCACTACATAGGAAATAATATAAGGATCAAGAATCACATGTGTGGCTAGTTCATTATTGGTGTGCATAATGCGGTTGATAACGGGTGAAACTAGTACATTCACTAGCATAGCTAGTACCTTGAACCACGCAACGCAGACAATATATGTCCACATACTCCGCTTGGTCATCCACAGCATGTATAGGAGTCCTATTATACTTGCCCCCAGCGAGCCCTTCTCGCTTTCCATGTATCGCTCCATCCAAGATGGCGGCTCCTTGCCTGCCTCTACTTGGCTGTAGTAAAAGGATAGATTTCTTTCACCATGGGCTACATCGACAAGCCCCAAAACTTGGAATAACACAAGCAAAAACAAGACAGCTACAACGACTTGGAAACTTTCACTAAAGAAAATATCCATAAAGGTAACATCGAGATGGCCTATGTTCATAAGGTTGCCGTATATATCGTAAAAGGCTAGATATATAGCATTTGTTAGGAAAATATCCATAACAAATAGGAGCAACACAAAGATAATATATCCGTTCCATCGAGTCCACTTGCTTTGTGATTCTATATAAGTATTCGTCCCTACCATAATCGACGCAGGGTGTATAGACAAGGTCACACCGATCATAAAAAACATTATAAACGATGTGACCATTGTTAAATATTCGTATGCCATATTAACGGTATGCTACGCGCTCAGGCTGCATGTCGTGGAAATGAAGGCGCTCTTTTGCCGTCTTTTCCCACTCTGTACCAGGCTTGCCGTAGTTTGCGTATGGATCGATGGACAAACCACCGCGTGGTGTAAACTTGCCCCATACCTCGATGTATTTAGGATCCATCAACTTGATGAGGTCTTTCATGATGATATTGATGCAGTCCTCGTGAAAGTCCCCGTGATTGCGGAAGCTAAATAGGTATAATTTCAAAGACTTGGATTCCACCATTTTCTTATGTGGTACATAAGAGATATAGATTGTGGCAAAGTCAGGTTGACCTGTCATAGGACACAAACTAGTGAACTCAGGACAATTAAACTTAACGAAGTAATCATTGTCAGGGTGCTTGTTATCAAACGCCTCTAACACCTGTGGTGCATAATCAGTTGGGTAATCGGTCTTGTGACCTAACATCGTTACCCCTTGTAACTCTTTTTCAGATCTGCCGGATGCCATAAGGAACCTCTTTCTATACATTCTAGAACTCTATAATTAAATATATTGAATAATTCATGTAATACTTAATTATAGCATATAAGGAATTACTTATATCACTACATGATCAGGCAGTTTATCAAAATCAATGACATATTCTTCAAGAATAGAGGTTGCCTCCAAATCATTCCATCTCAATAGAATAAGATGTAATTTGTCATCCTGTTCAAAGAAAACGGTGCAAGCCCCAAAAGAAGGAAACTTAAAGGATATGAACTTACTTAAAGCATCATTATCTAACTTAATTAGCTGTAATTTATCCTCCGCAACGGCTAAACAATATCGAGTAGTTGCAGCAATATCAAAACAATCAATATCTACAAAGTCGTTAATTTCTACCTTTTTCATAGAATCTATGATAGTAATCTTATTACTATCAAAATAAGCTAGTACGCCCTTATGAAAATAGCTATGTTTATCTTTGCTTTGACTATAAAACCAGTTAAAGAGTTTATCAGTGTTCCGTACATCATCAACTAGCTGAACTGTAAAATCTTTAAGTGACCAACAAAGAATCCCCTTACTAGTATTCATATAAACAGCATCATCAGTAAAGTGATAGAGCGCTTTAAATCTAACTGTTTTAAACTCCTGAGGAGTTGGAATAAGCTTAACAAACTCATTATCTATGTCAATAAAACAATATGTTTCTTCCAAAACTAGAACCAATCTATTTCTAGAAAATTCCACATAAATAATTTCGGGAAGTAAGATATCTTCACCTATATAGATTCGTTTTACTTCATTCCAATCATCATCTAAAACAATAATCCCTTTATTCTCGTCATTAATAATTGTATATCTATTACTTTGTTCAACAAAAAACACCTGATTCTGTGAATAGGAGCTTTTAAAACACTTAATAGGTTTCATAATATCATAGTATCCTTTCTTCCTATCAATTATATACTAGCTACCAATAGTTATAAAATCGACTTATTTATTCATCCATAAATCAGGCTCTTAACTTAGATTGTGTAAAATTAAAATTTATAATAAAATATTCATATACATTTGGTAATGTTAGTTTATTCAGAACGATATAATACCTTATGGAGGTCACTTATGAAATTAAAACAGCTTATTTTATCTAGCATCGCTGTAGGTGCGTTAGCTTTCACATTTGGCACGGCACAACCTGCACAAGCGGCCATCGGCATGGAGAATCCTGGTCCAGCTATGAACCTTGAAAAACCAGCATCTGTTACGACTGCTCATCACATCAATGTAGATGGCAAGGTTGTTGAGCCTATTAATGGTCAGCAAAATGTAATCTATGTAGATGGTCAACCGCTCGTAGCATTGCGCCAAGTATCTGAAGCATTGGGCTATAAAGTGGCATGGGATGAACCTACTAAGACAGCATTAGTAGACATGAACATCGCTACACTAGCCATCCAACCAGATTCTGCAGAAGTAGTACGCCATGGCAAATTAAAGATCATCAACCTTGATACATCCGAAACCTTCTTGCCTGCAGCTCGCAAAGTAGACGGCACAATCTTTGTAAAACCTCAAGTGTTCAAATTATTATTGAACGATGTGAAAATTACAAAGGATGAAATCTTCATCGCCCCTCAACGCGCACAATTGGCATCCACTACAAACACAGAGGTATCTCATAAGAATGAACTCAATACATTCTTACCACCATCTCAAGAGGATGTGAAGAAAAAAGAAGATCCAAAAGCAACAGAAAAACCACTTATCAAAATCAAAAAATCGTTAGCCAAAGATACTGTCACAACAGATGAACAAACAACATCTACAGATGTATCTGAATACCAACGTGCTAACGGATTAGATCGATAAGTGAAGCTAAGAGATTGTTGAATAAGCTCTCAACGCATCAAAAATTTATATATAATAAAAAGGTCCCATACGGGACCTTTTTATTATATATAACGTATATAGTTATTCAAAATTAGTTTTACCAAATTTGATGGCTATATTATCTGCCAAAACCATAACGGTTAAGTGCTGTATTACCACTACCATATATAGCCATAATCTTCGCCATGAAATAGTCAGCTACTGCTAGAGAGTATGCTGCAATATCATTGTAATCAGAGTATTTTGGTGCAACATTAGTCACAGTAATGTTTTCAATAGTAGTACTAGCTTTAGGAGTAGTCAATTTATTTGTAGTAGGTGCAGGATCTGTAACAGTTACTGTAGAACCCATGGCTGGATTAACATAACCTGTTGGAGTAGATACTGGTGGACGTTGGGAATCAGTATATTTGTAGCCATAAGAAGCGTCTGCTTGTTGTGGTGCTACTGTAACAGCGCCAAAAGCAAGTACAGCTGCGGCCAAAACGATAGAGAATTGTTTTGATGCTTTCATAAAAAACCTCCAAATAACACAAAAGTATTATATCAAAAATTATGATAACGGAGATTTATTATAAACCATCTAAATAAACGCACAATGAAAAAGAGTTAATATCATTTATATTTCATTTATCACTTTATTTTGATACTTTTGAAAGCATCTTTCACCTCATTCATTTGGCGTTTTACATCACCAACAGATTCTTTTACATTATCGGGAACCTTGATGCTATCTATACCTTTAGCTGAATCAGAGGCACGTTTGCTATTTTCACCAGCTTGCTTCATCCCAACTTTAATCCGATCCATGTTCTCATCAATCTCATCGAAGGACTCGTCATAGAGGATAAAATTACTGCCCCCATGCGATGTAATGTTAAGAGGCCCCATGGTGAGTTGCCCATTATCGATGCGCAACGCATCTGTAGAAATGGTCGTAATATTCGTATTAACTGTCACATCACTAAATGATAAATGACGTCCCTTATTATGAAAGTTTCCTGTAATATTTTTAATTGGAATGAGCATATAATGGCCTTCACCAGACCAGAAATTTCCCCACACCTCCATATCACGAGGCTTACCTTCGCTTTTAAAGTTCAAATTAGCCGATACAGGAACGACGAACTCAGGTGTTTTAAGGGCCTCACTACTATCTAAATCCTTAGCTACTCCTGTAATGGTATAGGCTCTTGTATCTAAATTGTATACCCCTTTTGCCTCTAATTTGCCACTGTACACATTAGCATTAACATTTTCAAAATTTAAAATGCCATCTTGGTACGTCACATCCCCCACGACGTTTTCAAAGGTAAGCGCGGGAATACGTAAAATAGGCATCGTTACACGGCCTTTAGTCAACGGTCGATTAAAATCACCTGTTACTCGCGTCAGCAAGGTCATAGCATCGTGAATATTATCGCCAAAACCAAGGGATGATGGGTCTACGCCTTTCACATCAAACTGTAAATCTAGCTGAGGCATGCGATGCTTCAACACATCCTTTAAATCAACGCGTCCTTTTAGTGTCATTCCATCACCAATAGCGGTTCCACCAAACTTACCAGTTTCCATATCAACGCGAATAGCGCACTTACTATCAAGATGGATTTTAGCCTCTACATTCTTCATCACATAGTGACGATTTTTCTGAAAGATTTCTAGCTGATTATTTCTAAGTGTAATGGTAAGATCCAAATGTTGGCCTTCCCAATTAAAATTACGAACCTTCTTAGCTAATTCCTCTTGCCGATCTTGAGTAGTCTTTTTAGGCGGCTTAGGACGAGGTTCTACCTCATCGAGAGGCTTGTTCACGTCAGGTGACGCAGGTACGAAGTCGAGCCGGTTATCATCGTCCAAATCGACCACAATGGTCGCATCATTTAACTCAATCCCGTTTATGGCAGAAGCCTTAAAGTTACGAGTTACAACATCCCACATATTAACGCGTATCTTACCACTTGGAGCGGTGAGCAATTCACGACCTTCTGGATCCTTCCACACCAAATCGGTAAAGGATAATGTCCCCCACGGCGTTGCAGTTAAACTCTCTACGGTTACAGAACCACGCATCATCGTTTGCCGAGCCATAACCTCGTTGAAGATAACGCCCATCCCACGACTAGCTATCGTAGCCAATACAAAGAAAATAATCGCTCCAATGGCAAGAAAAGCAGCAATGCCTTTTAGACCTTTCTTATACAATTGTTTATATTTTGTCCAATAGGAACGTATATAATGTTTCATAGCCTTATTATATCATGTTGAGGATGTGAGTTTTATTTTGATTGGTCTTGTAATATTACTACATTTAGATTGAAAAGGAGAGCCTATACCTTCTTCGCTCCAAAGCGAGCTAAGTCGCTTATCCGGTATAGGCTCTCCTTTTCATAACATTAGTTATAAAGATGTCCAATCAAAATAAAACTATTCTCTAAATGCTAATAATAAGGCTATGAAGTATTATCTAGAAAAGGGAAATAGAAAGGAGACGAGATTAAATCTCGTCTCCTTTCTATTTAAGTATTCAGTATTTATGCTTCATCGTCGGTTACAGCTTTGGTGCCTCTTGTGCCTGTCCGTATACGCATAGCGTCTTCTACATCGTATACAAAAATTTTACCATCCCCTACTTCACCGGTTTGCAATGTGTTTCGCGCTGTGTCCATTACAAGATCCACAGGCACATCACACACAACGGTTTCTACTTTTACCATAGGGATGAGATTCACATCGTATTGTTGGCCCCGATATACTTCGGTATGGCCCTTTTGTAAGCCACAACCAAAGACTTGTGACACCGTCATGCCTTGAATACCAATCTTGTTTAAGGCCTCTTTTAAATCCTCTAGCTGCTCAGCACGAGCGATTATATCTACCTTTTTCATTCGTTTCATATATCTATCTCCTATATGGTACAGAAGTACGCATTATATAACCTAACTTTCACCAATTACAGCATATATACATTCAATTGTACCTTACTATGTATCTATCACAAATCATAACAAAGACGTTTGATTGGACGAAATAAATCGACCTGAGCTTTTAAATTCAGATTGATTATAAGCACCTTCGCCATGTTCACTAATATCGATGCCAAGTGACTCAGAGCCAATGCTGACACGCATGTCCATAAAGGTGCTGACGATTTTAAATAGTATAAATGTACCTACGATGGCAAATACATAGGCAATAACAAGTGAAAGTAATTGAGGACCTAACAAGGAACCACCATAGAACAAACCATTGGCCCCATCAGGATTAATCGTTGTGGTAGTCCATAAACCTGTAGCAATAGCACCCCACGTGCCGCCTACACCATGAATACCAAAGGCATCAAGAGAATCATCGTAACCAATACGGTTTTTAATAATGGCTACCGCTAGATAACATACAACGGCACCTACAAAACCAATTATAATGGCCGCCATAGGTGTTACAAAGCCTGCAGCTGGTGTAATGGCTACAAGGCCAGATACACCACCAGAGGCAGCACCTAACACAGTAGGTTTACCACGGTGCATCATTTCTACTAGCACCCATCCCACAATACCAACAGCTGCAGAGATTTGTGTAGTTAACACTGCATTAGCCGCAAGGAAGCCTACGCCAAGAGCAGATCCTGCATTAAAGCCAAACCATCCAAACCATAAAATAGCGGCCCCAAGAATTGTCATCGGCAAATGGTGAGGTAGCATAGGCATACGTCCATAGCCGCGGCGACGGCCTAGCAGCATACATAAGGTCAACCCAGACACACCGGACAACACGTGAATTGCAAGCCCACCGGCAAAGTCTAATGCGCCTAAATCGCTGAGGAATCCACCGCCCCAAATCCAATGGGCCATCGGATTATATACAAAGATAGACCATAACAAAGCGAATATTACAAAGGGGGCAAAGCGCATCCGCCCTGTAATAGAACCACTCATGATAGCTGGTGTAATAACAGCAAACATGCATTGGAATGCTACAAAGGCAAGCTCAGGAATATGTGTATCACTTAAGACGGCTGTCTCCGCACCACCAAGGCCAAATTTACTAAAGTCGCCAGTGATGCCATGTAGATCATCACCAAAAATCAATGTATAGCCTATCAAAATAAACTCAACAGAAATGACACCAATCAAAAAGAAGCTCTGCATGATCGTACCTAGCACATTTTTACTACGCGCCATCCCACCATAAAATAACGCTAAACCAGGTGTCATAAAGAATACTAAGGCAGCACACAACAAGACCCATGCTGTGTTGCCCGTATCAATCATATTGACCATAAGAAACTCCTTTCCATACAAAAAGCGCCTTGCTCGCAGAAACTCTGCATGCAAGGCGCCGTTACCTAACTATTTTATTGTAGTAATAAACATTACTACATACATCCTATATTAGATTTCTATTCGTGTCAATAAATTCTATAGAATTTATTGAATTCTAATGTACATAAAGCACAAAAGCTTCTATAAAGCTAAAAGTCATATTCAGGCAATGGAGATATTACACTAGTAGAGTCCATACTCTCACCTTTCATTTGCACATCAATAAGTAAGTTAATCACATCATCTCGACTAATATTTTTCTTATTACGATTAGCAATGATAGTGTGAATGAATAAATTCTTATCATTTCGTGTTATATAAGATATTTCCATTGCATTGAAAGCAGGATACTGAATATCCATTAATATTCCTGGCGTATTGTTATGCCATACAGTATAGATATTTACTTTCCCATCTTTTCCAATTCTACTATCAAGAATCTGCTTAGCTAATGTAGCTGATAAAAGCTTGTTTTTAGAAGCTCCTTCCTTGATTGGGTTAACTAGTAACAGATGTGCTAGCCCATCTGTTTCATAAGCTTTAAAAAGCCCGCCGTCTTCAGCTACATCCTTTTTTATAGTCGTTCCTTCAATTCGACGATATGTAAAATCTCCCAATGTTTCTACTGTATTAGGAATCGTAATCTCCGATTTCTCCATAATGGAAGGAATTGTATAATTTGCTAATAAACCTAAATTATATTTGTAATTAGCCTTCTTATTAGTGTCTACAATACCAATATGGTACATATAGTTCGGATTATTTTTATAGGAAAAATTAATCGTACTAATTGTATTTTTACCAAGTTTGCCCTTCGAGGTCGCTACATCCCACGTACCATTTTCAATACCTGGATATGTAAACTTCCCACCATCCACAAAAGCATTGTTAGCACCTGGATTATGTTTTGCGAAAGCAGCCTTCATATCCTCTACGGTAAGTTCAGCATAACTTTTACCAGATTCAGCCCAAATATTGGTATCCTTTACAGGCTCAATCTCAATACCAATCATACCAAGATTAGACATAGCATATTGTTTATACCCTTTACCCCGAGGCACCGCTATACTCTTATTAGATGTAGTTGGTAAGGTAAATTGAATAGAGCGATTTTCTCCAGATAGCACATAGATAGAGGAACTATAGTTATGTGCTTTATAATCAATAATACCTTTATCCAAGATATTTGCCTTTACTCTATTTTGAGGCTCTACAGAAGCATCTGTGGCCATTTTCTTATCATATAAAGATGACAGTTTTTTTGCCAACCTATCTACTTTAGTTTGATCTACAATGTTATCACTATACACTACTGCAGGCATTTTAGGATTTGCCCCTGGAATCGATACATCTACGCCATGTGCCGTAAAAACTGCAGTAGAACTAATAACTGCTGCCATTATTACCATTCTAATATTCATAATACTCTCCAATACTTTCTCTATTACACATATACAAGTTACCATAAATGAATACTACATACATTTATACGTATAGTTTACTATTTTATAAAAAAGGCAGCAAATTTATAAATTAAAAGTGCACTCACAAAGGTGAGTGCACTTTATATATTGCAATAATCAATATTATGCTTTTGCTTGTTTACCGTATTTTACAAGGCTTTCAGCTTCAATTTCTTCTTGAGTGCGATAGTCTTGAGGAATGTCAGACAAACGAATCCAGCTGCGAACTGCTTCTACTAATACGATAAGAATCATGAGGAACATAGCAGCACTGAATGCTACTAGGATCCATTTACCAGCTGGAATGTAGCTGTTAAATACGTTTTCAAAGTCTGCAGCGATAGCCACGATAGCCATGAGGATACAAGGAATACCTGTTACCCATGCATAACGTTTGCGAC
>OGKA01001845.1_pt1 | contig 15210 bp, 17 predicted proteins | sample 1572211 | NCBI WGS metagenome assembly OGKA01 (sample SAMEA2582125, study PRJEB24529) | metagenome | biome: Human gut stool | place: China | collected 2011
GGTGTATCCGTTGATGGTGCCGCCTTTTTGGAAATACGCTTCCGGAATATAAATATTCATGGATTGCCGTTCCACTGCCACCGGGCGGGCCACATAGGGGATATTCTCATAAGCCCGAAAAGCAACGGTTTTCCCATTATAGGCTAACGTCTGCCGGGTGTAGCTTTTCGGATTAAACGTGAGACTATAAACTTTCTGTTCCGTCCCCTTTGCTGCACTTGCCGCAGCAGACATCTTCACGACAGGCTCCGTCGTTTGGGTTCCCTGCGCCGCATAGACTGCTCCTGGCAATACCAGCATACCCGTTAAAAGAGAACCGACTATTTTTCGTTTCATGGACATACGCTCACCCTTTCCTGCAAATACCACAGAAGCCCCGGAGGCTCTCTCCGGGTCTTCTGTACGTGATAGCACGCAATTTCTCGTAGCCCTATTGTAGCAAACACTTCAGCAGAGTACAAGTGCTTTTCACATGTTAAACACTGCGGCATGGCTCCCCACGCGATAGATCATCAGGACCAATACATGATGCTTAACCTCATACAACAATAACCAGTCCGGTTCTACATGACATTCCCGCACCCCTTTATACTTCCCAGCCAATTCATGATCCCGATAGGAAGGATCCAGTTCATACCCGTCAGCTAAGATCTCGATAATTCCAAAGAGCTTATCCAAATCCTTATGCTGTTTTTGCGCTTTTTTCAAGTCTCGCTTAAACTGACTGGTAAATTTGACTTCGTACTTTGTCATACATCCAGCGCCTTTCGTAACGCTTTCATATCCCGATATCCCTTAACGCTGGGATCTTCCGCAATTTTACGGCCTTCTATAATAGCGGTCTCCGTTGTACGGTTAGGCGTCAATTTTAAAGAAAAAGGAATGCCATTTTCCCGAATGGCGGACCGCAAAAATAAATTGACCGCCGTGGTCATGGTAAGGCCAAGCTGAGAAAAAATTACTTCTGCTTGTTCTTTTACCGTTTTATCCATCCTAATATTCATATTTGTTGTTTCCATAAAATCACCCCCGCCAGCTTTATTATAGCATAAATGCGTTTATTTGCTGCATATTGCACGTGCTTTTAGCAAAAAATATCCGTACCTACGTTGCTGTAGATACGGACATCTGCTATTTTTATCTTTAATGTAATACCGTGCCCTATTAATTCACCACATAATCTAGTTTCTCGCCTGCGGCCAGCTTTTTCAAATTGCTGATAATCATAGGCAAAATAGCGTCGGCCATGTCATTAGCAGTGCCGCCGATATGAGGAGTCACCACAATGTTTGGCTCTTTGAGCAGTGGGCTATCCATCTGAATCGGCGTATCTTCCGTGCAGTCAAGGCCGGCACCGGACAATTTTCCGTCCTGCACCGCCTGTAGTACCGCAGCCTCTTCCACAATGCCCCCGTGGGACGTGTTGATTACAATAGCCCCCGGTTTTACCGTCTTTATATTATCCTTATTCAGCATATAATGGGTTCCATCGTTTAACGGCACATGGTAGGTGATTACATCGCTGGTTTCAAGCAGGGTTTCATACGGCACATAGGTCAGGTGAAATTCTTTTTCCATTTCCGGCTTTAAGCGGAAGGGATCATAGTATTGGGTTGTCGCTCCAAAAGCCTGGGCTTTTAACGCCACCTGGCGGCCAATGTTACCGCCGCCCACAATGCCCACGGTTTTGTGATGCAGTGTTCTGGACTGTGCCGTAAATAATTCCCGGCTCCACACTCCCGCCTGCAATTTCCGTTCGTGACAGATTAGTTTTCTGCCCACGGCCAGCATCAATAGAATAGCCAGTTCACTCACGGCATAGGCATTGGCGCCCGGCGTATTGCACACATCAATGCCCTGCTTGCGTGCAGTTTTAATATCCACCATATCGTATCCCACGCCCCAGCGCATAATGAGCTTCAGTCGAGAAGAAAACCGTTGCACAACCGTCGTAGGCATTTTCAGGACACGCAGGATGACGGCGTCCACATCATGCTCTTTGGCAAATTCTTCTTCCGTTACCACCTGCCGCACCATAATTCCTGCATCTTTAACAGCGTCCTGCAACCGTTCCAAAGTTCCCGCCGGATAGGGACCGGCTAACAATACGTCCAGCATCTATTTACCCTCCTTCAATGTCTCTGCTTCTTTACGGATCAACGCTTCGCTGGGGTTCTTGCGGTCAATTTTTCCTACATGAACCATCAATTGATACAGGTTCACCCCAGTATCCGCTGCGACTTGCTTAAAGAGTTTTCCTTTAGAAGAATGCAGGCCGGTAATTCCCAGCACCAGGTCAAAGGGCGTAATGGGATTATGATAATCGTACCGTTCTTTCATTTGGGGACCTAGTTCATCGGCAAGGTATTGCAAAAGACCAAATAAATTCACATAGCCTGCTTCCCCATATTTTTGCAGCAAGGCAATGCCTGCTTCCGTAGGCAGATTGCCCGCGCTGCGTGCCATCCCCATCAATCCGCCATCCAAAATATCTACGCCTGCGTTGTACGCAGCCAGAGCGTTAGCAGCGGACAAGGCCAGATTGTTATGGCAATGGAACGCTACAGGAATCTGTACCGCCTTTTTCAGTTGTTCCACGGTACGGGATACTTCGTCCGGCAGCATGCATCCGGCAGAATCCATAACCGTAAATTCATCCAGTCCTTCTGCTTCCAGCATTTTTGCAGATTCTGCCAGTTCTTCCGGCGAAACCAGATAGGCTTTCATAGCGGAATAAAAAGCTTTCACGCCCCGTTTTTTGATAGCGTGAATCGGTTCTACCGCAAGCTTTGCCTCATCAGCATCCACGCCTACCCGCAAAAAAGCCAGGCCTTTTTCTGCGCCCAGTTCCACATAGTTTTCCCGATAGCGCTTGGCATTTAAGAACATACCTACCTTATGCAGTGCTTTATAAGGCTGCATCAGTTCCAGATAGGTGGCATCTGTTTCTGCCTTGGTAAATCCTGCCACTTCGTAGGCACCGATACCGCCTGCATTGCCCATTTCGATATAATCCACATTGGCGCCTACCAGGGCTTTTAGCATTCCCGCCGTCAGATCTGCAGGAAATCCTTTACCCACCACGTTAGCACCATCCCGGAGGGTACAATCCATAATTTTTACCATACCGTCATCCTTCTCTCCTCTATAAAACTGACTTTATCCTATTTCTCTTTGACTGGTTCTATGGTATCATGGAGGAAAACAATTGAAAAACAGTATTTATGTATGTTGTTGACAATCTTTATATTGTATAGCAGGAGGCAGCCATGAGTTTACTGGGTTTTGAATATTTCATTGCTGTAGCGAAAGAAGGCAATATTTCCCGGGCCGCAGAAAAATTATTTCTCAGCCAGCAGTCCCTTAGCGCCCATATTAAGCGCCTGGAAGAACAATACGGGGTGCTGTTGTTTGACCGCAAACCAGTGCTGCGGCTGACACCGGCAGGAAAAGCCATGCTTTTCTATGTAGAGCGCATCCTGCAGGAAGAAAACCAGATGACTGCCCGCTTTGCGGACCTGGTCAAAGACCACCACGGGGAATTACGCCTGGGGATTTCCCGACAGCGGGCAGAAGCATTTTTCGCCAATATCTGGGAACGCTATCACCGGAAGTACCCCCAAATTGAAATTTTGCTGAAAGAGTACAACAGCGACAGACTGCTGGAACTGCTGCGGCAGCATCAGGTCGATCTATGCCTAGCGGTCAATGTGCCGGAAGCCCGTGATCTTAGCATTGAGCCAGTCCTGGGAGAGCATCTCTGTTGCAGCTTAAATGCGGATTTATTAACGTGGCACCGCCCGGATACCGGAGAGGAGGATTTGCAGCGTTACCTGAAAAACGGTGTAGACTTGCTGGAGATCCAGGATCTTCCTTTCTTTCACCGTCCTTCTGGCAACCGGATCCGTCAGGCAGTGGATCAACTTTTTACCGCCCACTGCGTATATCCTCATTACCTGCTGGAGACCAATAACCAACGGTTGATGTTATCCCTTGCTTCCTACGGGGTAAGTATTCTCACGCCATTGTACTTGTACATGGCCTACGAAACGCTTCCTCTTTCCTTAGGACTGCCCCAGGTAGCCAAATTGACCAATGATATTTTCCCCACCACAATCAGCCTGGTAACATTAAAGGATAACCCTCTGCCGGACTATGCTCAGGCGATGAAGTCCTTGATCCGGGAAGAACTGATCCGTTACAAAGATACCGTCAACGAGACCTTTCACCAGAACCTGGTGGAAAGTCTAAAGGAATAAAAAGAGAGCCGCCAATGGCTGTGCAGCCATTGGCAGCTCCATTTACTGTGCGGATTAAAATTTTACTTTCATTACAGTAATCCGAGCATGGGTGCTACGGACAAAACGGCCACACCAACGACCAGCAGAATGATATCAATCTTCAGCATGAAAGAAAGATAGGTATCATAGGGGATCTGGTAAATTTCCAGCGTTCCCATATTGGTAGCACTGGGGTAAATGGCCGACGTGAAGTTTAGCCCAATAGTAAAGGCAGACAGCAGCATGATTTGTCCGCCGGCGGAACCGATAGGGGCGGACTGGAACAGGGCATAGGCTACCGCTCCCAAAATAGGCATGGTAATCCCTGCAACGCCGCTGGTGGACTGCATGAAGAACCCGATACCCATATAGGCTGCAGCCGCCGCAATCGCAAACGCCCATCCCGGCACCCCGGACAGGGCATTTTGAATCCAATACACGAACGTAACGGACATACCCGCCGTTTTGCTTCCCATCATCACAGAAATCCCATTGGCAACCGTAAGCACCAGGACAACACCCAGCATTTCACGAGCACCTGCTACAAATTCACGGACAAATTCCGGTTCCGGTATTTTATTAATAGGTCCAAGGAGCAGTGCCCCCACCAAGAAGACAAAAGCAAATTCATCAAAATACCATTCACCAAATTCTGTATAATGCCCGGAGCCAAAGAAATTGCCCAGGAAGGGAATGTTTTCCAGCGAGCGGAAGGGCAGATTAATAATGTCTTTCATGGTGCTACCATCGGCAAATTTAATAGAATCCCAGGGCATATAGCCACAGACCAGCGCCAGAATGATAAGCACCAAAAGGGCAATGGACCAGGCTTTTCGGGCTGTGAATTCTTCCATTTTGTGTTTTTCATCCACCAGCGTTTTTACCCCCATACCATACACAATGGATTTGGTGGGGTCTTTTTTTACCATGCTGGCATAGCGGAGCATGAGCACAAGCCCCACCAGATACAGCACGAAGAAAATCACGATACGCAGTACCATCCCGCTGCCCATGGATAGGCCATCTGTTCCAATAGCGCCCACGGCAGCGCCGATAGAAAACGGATTCACTACACTGGCCATATTGCCGGCGGTGGCTCCTACGAAAAGCACCCCGATACCGGGAATCACATCATAGCCTGCCAGCACAAACAGCGGCACCACCACCATGGAATAGGCCGGGATCTCTTCCCATAACCCATACACGGAGCCGAATAGGGCAGAGACAAACATCAGCACGATGATCAGCGTCTTACCGGTAAAGCGGTCAATCAGCCACCCAATGGCAGAGTTCATGGCCCCCACGTAATTCATCAAATGCAGGAACGCACCAGCCATAAGAATGGCAAAGCCTACCGGTGCCGCTTTGACGAATCCTTTCACCGGTGCCATAAGAAGATCCCACAAGCCCATAGGCTGCAGGCCCTGGCCTTGCAAGACTTTTCCATCGACTAGAATCGCATTATAGATAATCTCTTTCGTACTGCCGGATTTAACAACGACGGATTGGGGAACAAACCAGGTTAATATGGTTACAAAAACCAATACCAGGAATACGATGGAATAAGAACTCAGCATTTGTTTTTTCTTCTTGATTTCCTGCCCTGCCATAAACCTCGCTCCTTTCAATAAGAGATCTCGTTGCCGCTACTCTGCATTAAAGTTGAAAAAGGTATGGATGTAAATTTTTATGGCGGTTTTAAATTCCTCTACGGCCATATTTTCATTGGGCATATGCTCGCTTTTTTCCACGCCGGGCAAGATAGCGCCAAACGCCACACAGTTATCCATGGCACGGGCATAGGTAGCGCCACCGCTACTGATGGGTACGCTGGTCTTATCACCCGTAGCTTCTTGGTAGGAGGCAATTAATTTTTTGATAATGGGGGAGCTCAGCGGCAAATACACAGGCTGCAGCCAATCAAACTCCTCATAGGTAAAGCCATACTCTGCCGCCTTTTTCTTCAGTGCTTCCACTGCTTTTTCTTTGGGATAGGTTACCGGGATGCGCATATCCACAAACAACGTTTCCGATTCCGCAGTCAGTTCAATCTTTCCTACGTTGAATTTCAGTTCACCGGACGCCTCGTCTTTAACCTCTCCAAAAATGGGTTCCGCAAATTTATGCCCGTCCAGGCACTCTTTGATGAACCGGGAAGATTTCGTGGGATGGCCCATGGCATCCAGCGCCAGCAGATAGCGGTGAATGGCATTGATGCCCAATTCTGCATCTTTAGCGTGGATACTTTTTCCTAATATTCCCAGACTCCCATCCGCTTCCTTGCGGTAGTCATAGTGGAGATAGTGCAGTGCATCCTCCAGCGCCGCACAAGCAGGCGCATTCACATAAGAGGGCACGACATTGTATGCGTCCCCCGCCTTAAAGGTCATGCCGCTTTCATTTTTCGCATGCAGCATGAGATCCAGCACGCCCTTTTCTGCATAAATGAGCGGAAATACAGAATCCGGTGTAAAACCAAAAGAGGGTTTCTCTTCTTTAACCATGTATTTTTTTATCCCACGCCAAAGATTTTCTTCATCCGTGCCAAAAATAAAGCGTAGCCGGTAGTTCGGTTTGAACCCACAGTCCATAAGGGCTTTAAAACCATAGATCGCCGCCAGTGTCGGTCCTTTATCATCCTGCACGCCCCGGCCATAGGCCCTGCCATCCCGGTAGGTTACTGTAAAGGGATCGGATTTCCAGTCATCCCGCAGTCCTGGCGGCACTACATCCAGATGCCCCAGCACTCCAATGAGTGTTTCCCCTTCTCCGATTTCCGCATAGCCATAATAGCCTTCCGGATCCTCATAGGTACGAAAGCCCATGGCATCCATGCGTGTTAAGGTTTGATGCAATACTTCCCGGATTGTCGGCACATTTGGATAGGAATCTTCTTCCAAGTAACTAGGGATTGCAACCAGTGCTTCCATATCCCGTAAAAACGCTGGGAAATTTTCCTCCATTTTTTCATAATACATGGTTTTCTGCTCTGGTGTCATGGCATGCCCTCCTTTGCCCGGTAACAACTTGTTTCAATTTTCAGTTTCTTTTGCGTCAGACGCTTGCCTTTTATATAAAATATAGTACCATATTTTACGCTTTCTGTCTCGCAAAATATGCCTTGTTTTCGTGTTACGGACACACCGGACAAAGTATTTTCTCATGCGTAAAAACGGTGTTAAGAGTAACACTTTCGTCAGTCTTAACACCGCTTTTCCTTTTATCTGTCTATAGCCACAGGCTGGCAATAAAGGTCGCCAGTAACCCCCCCAGTGCCATAAAAATATTGCCGATAGAAAGGGTCTTCAATCCAGTTTTCATATCAAATCCCATGCAGTTGGTATACACCCAGAAAAACGAGTCATTTACATGGCAGCAGCTGCGGGCACCGGCGCCAGATGCCAAGAAAATTAGAATCGGATTCAGCCCCAAGCTGCTGGCAATAGGAGCACACAAAGTAGCCGCCGTTGTAACCGCTACAGTTCCAGATCCCTGCACAATCTTTAGCACGCCGGAAATTACAAAAGGTATTAGGATAAAAGGTAAGCCCGTATTTACCACCATCTGTGCAAGGCTGTCCCCTGCACCGGATACCTTTAATACCTGTCCCAGCGCACCCCCGGCGGATGTAATAAATACAATAGGCCCTGCATCTTTTAGGGAGACATCCATCACTTTGAGCACTTTCTCAGTCCCCAGCCGTTTACCTAAAGCGATAATCGCCAGTACGGCACCAATAGCCAATGCGACATTAGCATCTCCTATAAAGGACATTACCAGCACCAGCGGATGTTTTTTGGGGAGTAGCATAGCGCATGTCGTATTTCCCACGATTAAAAGCAAGGGAATTACCAACGGCAACAAACTCTGCAACGTTCCCGGTAAGTGGGAGGTATCATCGTCAAAAACCGCTTCTTCTTCCTTTTCCGCATCTGCTTGAAAATTATAATATGTGTCTGGTTTCCGACGCAGATAAATTTCCGCAAAAAGCCATCCTCCGGCGGTCATAAAGACGGCCGCAAAGGCACCGTACAAAATAGCCTGCCCAATATCAATGCCTAACAGTCCTGCCGCAGCTAATGGTCCTGGAGTAGGAGGGACATACACATGGGTAGCCAAAAGTCCCGCAGACAAGCTGACTGCCAATACACCTAGGGGAATACTTGTCTTTTTATGAATAGCTTTGACCAGGGGTGCCAAAATAACGCAGGCTGCATCAGAAAACACCGGAATGGATACCAGGTATCCGGTAATCGCCATAGCCAGTCCTGCTCGTTTTTGGCCTACCAGACGCACGGCGTCAATGGCCATACGGTTAGTGCTTTTGGCTGCATCCAGGTAATTGCCCAGTAGAATCCCAAAGATAATCACTATCCCAATGCTTTTTACCGTTCCGGAGAATCTCCCGGTAATCGCTTTAATAGTGGCAGTGCCGCCCATTCCTGACAAAATCCCCATTACCAATGCGGTACCCAACAGGGCATAGAATGCATTGACCTTTAATTTAATACAGAGAAACAGCAGAACGACAATTCCGATTACAAATACTAATTCTATCGGCATCTTTCTTCCTCCCCTCTTCATGCTGCTTTTTAAATTTCTTTACTTTATTGTGAAAAGTATACCCGCTTAAAAGTACAAGTCCCGTAAAGACGATCCACCCTATAGCAATATTATCCATTTTGCGTCTCTTTCTTTTTAGCAAAGCGGGCCCGCATCAGAGGTTTAATACCCCCTGCTCCCAAAATTTTCATAGCCTGCGATCCCAGTCTTTCACAAGGAAAGCTCTCTCCAGTTTCCTGTACGGTTACCACGTAATGCTCCAAATCCAAGGTCAGTGTTTGTCCCGCTTTTACTTTGGTATGCAAGTCTTTGCAGATGATAGGAAGCAGCCCCAAGTTGATAGCATTGCGGAAAAAAATCCTGGCAAAAGAATCTGCCAGCACTGCCTTAGCTCCCATAGCCAGGAGCGCAATAGGAGCATTTTCCCGGGAAGAACCACAGCCAAAATTACGGCCGGCAACCACAAATCCCCCCTGGGGGAACGTGCTGGCAATAGATTCATCCACCCCGCACAGGCAATGGCTGCCAATTTCTTTCGGATCTGTAATAGCTAGAAACCGCCCTGGATAAATCTGATCCGTATCAATATTGTCTCCTACGACGATAACTTGCCCCGTCAAAACCTTTTCCATATTCCGCACCTCCTCACAAGTACTTTCTTGGATCCGTGATTTCACCAGTAACCATGCTGGCTGCTACCGTCGCCGGGCTAGCCAGATACATTTTGGCTTCAGTGGATCCCATCCTGCCCGGGAAATTCCGGTTGGTACTGGTAATACAGGTCTCTCCTGCCGCCAGGATTCCTTCATGAGCTCCCAAACAAGCACCACAGCCAGGAGTGGAAATCGTCGCTCCTGCGGCCATAAGTTCTTGGATATATCCTTTTTCCATACAACGCTGCATCACTTCTGCAGAGGCGGGGATTACCACCAGTCTGGTATAGGCAGGAATATGTTTTCCTTTTAAAATCTTAGCCGCAACCGCGATATCTTCTTCTCTTCCGCCAGTACAGGAACCAATATAACCCTGATCTAATTTTACAGGACCTTCTGCAATCACTTGTGTCAAGGGATGGACATTTTCTACGCTGCTGGGGCAAGAAAGTTCCGGTTCCAGCTTAGAAACATCAAAATAATATTGTTCCTGATATACATAGCCCGGATCCGTAAACTGTACTTCATAAGGCCGTACAGCCCGTTTAGCCACATAATCCAGCACATCCTGATTGGGCTGCATATAAGCAGTTTTAGCGCCCATCTCTACAGCCATATTGCAAATCGTCATCCGTCCGGCTACGTTTAGCTGCTCCACATAACTCCCGGTAAAGTCAATCGCTTTATACACGGCACCGTCTGCCCGAATTTTACCCAATACGGCCAAAATAACATCTTTAGGGAATACACCTTTAGGTGCCTTTCCTTCCAGGCGGACTTCAATGATTTCCGGAATCCGGAACCACAATTCTCCGGTCATAAGGATAGTAGCCATATCCGTTGCGCCGCATCCGGTTCCTACCGCCCCAAAGGCACCATGTGTTGTAGTATGGCTGTCCGTAGCCACGACAATCATTCCCGGATATATAACACCTGCTTCTGGCATGACCTGATGGCACACCCCGCAATTGGTATCGAAATGAAAACGCAAGTGATTTTTTTGCGCAAATTCCCGCATTTCTTTATGATTGGCAGCACTTTTAATCGTGGGGCAGGGCGCATAGTGGTCAAAGACAAACGCACAGCGTTCCGGATCCCAAACTTTCTCTCCTCCCATCTCATAGAAGGAATAGACCGTTTGCAAATATAAGTCGTTAATCTCTGCAAAATCAACTTTGGCAGTTACAATTTCCCCTGTTTCCACTTTGCTCCTGCCAGCGTTCTTGGCAAAAATCTTTTCAATGGCGTGCATATCCATCTCCCCTTTCAACCGGATCGTCTTAATAGTATATCGAATATCGTATACGATATTCGATATTTGTTATTCATGTTATATCGTAATTTCCTGTAAATAGCAAGAGCAAAAAATATATTCTCTTTTTTGGCTACAATTTGGATATTAAATATCGTATACTATACTATATATGGGATAGCAATAGTACAGGAGGCATATACCATGGCAATTCATTCTCTAGAAATGGTCCCTACCCGGGTTCGCGTCACTGCAATCTTAAAACGAGCAATTTACAGCGGTGAATACAAAGCCGGGGAAGAGCTGAGCCTAACCGCCATCGCCCAGCAGCTGGGAATCAGCCGGACGCCGGTGCGGGAAGCGTTTCAAACACTGGCTGCAGAGGGATTGATTACGCTCCGGATGAGCAAAGGGGCCATTGTAAATACTATTGATGCAAAATTTATTCAAGATACTTTTGAGATGCGGATCCTTTTGGAATCCACGGCTGCCTATAAAGCAGCAAAAAACGGGCTGCCAGAGGCATCCTATTTTATAAAACAACTGCGTCAATTAGAGCAAGAACCGGAGCAAATTGACAGGAAAGCGTATGAGCAGCTTAACCAGGAAATACATTGGGCCATCTGGGGCGCCGCCGATAATAAGCGCATGACTAATTATTTAATGGAACTATGGAATGACCCCAGCACCGGTAATGCCATTCCGGAGGAGCAGGCGCACTATCGGCTTTCCACTAAGGAGCATCTTGCCCTGCTGACAGCCATAAAAGAAGGTAAGGCTGCAGAAGCCCGGGATACAATGAAAAAGCACATCCTGCGTAGTGAGCAGAATGTGCTGGAGTATTTTTCAAAAAAGACAAAATACAAAAATTGTAAATTGCAACTCCAAATTGAACAGCGGTAGAACTTAAGCTACCTGTATAGATTTTAACGCATATACTCCATCAAGGAATTCATCGAAAAGTTCCTCAGGGGTATGGTATCCTAGGCGTTTCCTGGGAAGTGCATTCATCTCATACGAATACTGTAAGATCTGATCAGCTGTGTAGTCTTCAATAGACACTCCTTTGGGAACGTAGCGGCGGAATATACGGTTGTGCCGCTCGTTTTGTGCTCTTTCCCAAGAAGAATAGGGATGTGCGTAATAGACCATCACACCATATTGCTCCAGCTCTGACAAGCGTGCAAACTCAGTGCCATTATCGGCTGTAATTGTCTTGAATACTTTGGAGAAGTATTCTTCACCATATTCTTCACGGAGCACTTCCAGTGCTGTCATCACAGCATCCGCATTCTTTCCGGGAATCTTGAGGGCGATGTAGTAGTCCGTTACTTTTTCTACGAGAGTGAGAACCACAGATTCCTGCCCTTTGCGGTGACCTACTACGGTATCGATTTCCCAATGTCCACTCAACTCGTTGTGAAACCAGTTCTGGTCGAGCATCAATGCTGTTACCCATAAGACGTTTGTTTTCCCTGGGTTTGGTGTGCTTTGGCTTTCTGGACAGTGCCTCAGGTACATCAAATGGTGTGAGTTGGAGATTACCACGCCACAGTTCGTTATAAAGAGTTTTAGTACAGGGAATCTGTTCGTCGGGGAAAAGATTATTTAACCTGGCATATCCGACACAAGCATCTAGAGACCATTTTCTCTCTTTGACTTGTTGCACCATCCATTCAATGAAGTAAGGAGCCTCGTTAATTACGTGGTCTCTATGGCAGCGAGAACGATTATTCTCATAGCTTTGCTGTCCACGTTTAGCCGAATACTCAGGGAAACGTCCGCGAGAGCCATTACGGGCTCCGGTGCCTCTTTTAAGTTCATTCATTACAGTAGTAGGAGAACAATCAACAGCCTTAGCTATTTCCCGTAAAGAATAGCCAAGCTTTTTGTAAATGCGAATGCTGCAGCGATCTTCAAACTTGAGGTGTTGCCCTCTTTCGCGATCTAGTAAGACTATGGTAGAATTAGGTTGACTCATAGCAGACTCCTTTCGTAGGGATATTGTTGGTACCTTTATTCTACCAAAAGACCTGCTATGGGTCATTCTAATCTTTGCTGTTCAGTTTCATTTTACAATTTACCAAAATACAAAAATAATGATCCACCCGCCTAGCGGGTGGTTTTTCATTTTCGGGCATAGCCCTAATACTACTGGCAACGTACAAGTACGTATATAATTGGCCTGTCAGCCATGCATGGGGTTACTTGCTACCCGTTGTAAACGGGTCTCTGGGGTCAAAGATACTCAATTGATCCGCTTCCCTGTCCTGTTTCAACTGATTGGCTATATATTTCTTTATTGCCGCAGTGTTTTTTCCAACGGTGTCTACATAGTATCCCTTACACCAAAATTCGCGGTTTCGGTATGCAAACTTCATATTTCCAAACTTTTGGAAAATCATCAGACTGCTCTTCCCTTTCAAATAGCCCATGAATGCCGAAACGCTCATTTTGGGCGGGATACTAACCAGCAGATGTACATGATCAGGGCAAATTTCACCCTCGATAATTTCTACTCCTTTCCATGCACATAGTTGTCGTAGTATATCTCTAATGACTAATCGTTTTTCCTCAAAGAAAACTTTTCTCCGATACTTCGGTGCAAATACTATGTGATACTTACAATTCCACGTTGTGTGTGCTAAACTATGATTAGCGTTGCTCTGCCCACTGGACATTGTAATGCGCCTCCTAATGTTTTACTTTGCTTGACTGACAGGTCATTTGCATTGTACTACATTAGGATTTTTTCTCATAGCTATAAGCTTTCCGGAACCCCGCCACTATGGCGGGGTTTTCAATTAACCAAAAAACCATTTCCCTCTTGTCCTTTTTCTCTAAGATGGATACAATCAAGGGAAAGAAGGAAAGGTGAGACGTATGATTACTTTTTATGGAAGCAGAATTTGTATTGACTGCCGAAATACGCTGGCGATTTTAAAGGCAAGAAAGCTGGAAAGCCAATTTCAGTTTGTGGATATTACAGAGAATACCACCAATATGAAAGCGTTTCTTACGCTGCGGGACCATGAGGATGTGTTTGCTTCGGTGCGGCAGGGGGAAAATGGCCAGTCATTCATTGGGATTCCTGCTTTTGTCCGGGAAGACGGAACGATTACGCTGGATTTTGATGAAGCTCTTTCCTGGCTGGAGGAGCCGGCTGTACGGGAAGAAGAAATCGTGGAGAAAAAGGACTAACGGATAGAGGGTAAATGAAAAGCTTGTGCAGATAAGATCTTTCCGCACAAGCTTTTATATTATAGTACTTTATTTCTTACCCAGATGGTATATTCCCCAGGTACGTTAATGGCATAGGCCGGAGTGCTTTTCATCAAAGGCATTGTAAAAGGCGATTTGTCTTTGTCCTTGGTGAGCACAACGGCATTGGCATCCTTGCACAAGTCTTCTTTTGCCATGAGGGGCATGACGTTTTTTGCATTCCAGGACAGGCCGCCGGGTTTCATCTCCTCAATTTTATCCCTAGGGACGGCCCAGTAAATGTTCTTGCCGCTGTAAAATACGGTGGAGGTACGGTATCCATCCACAAAGGCGATAGGAGCATTGCCTGTATCCATTTGGGAGAGGGCCAGCCCTGCTTCCTTGCCGGAACGCATCAGCATAACGCTGGGAGCAATGAAAAGTGTCAGCAGGGTATAGCAGACGATGGCGGTAGCACTGGTTCGTTCTATTTTCAGACTGCAATCTTTATACAGTCCGGCTGTTAAAATCGCCAGGGAGAAGTGAGCCGGGAAGGTATAGGTGGTGTATTTGGTGGCAACCAGCTGGAAGAACACCAAGGTGACGGCTCCATAAATCAAAAGAAGCTGGGAGGACGGCGCGGCAGTTTTGAAATGGAGCGCATGGGCCTTCCATTTTTTGTACAGTGTTACCGGCAGGGCAAAGCTCCACGGGGCAAAGCCGAGGAAGTACACAATGATGTAAAAGTACCAGTGATTCTTGGATGGGTGCTCTGAAACGGTAGCCCGGAGAAAGTTGTGAACGCCTAAAAAGTTCAGCAGGAAATCGGATCCGTGGAGATAGCACATGGTGCCATACCAAGCGCCGCACAATCCTGTGAAAAGCAGGAGACGGAAAACAGATGAACATGCTTCATTTCCTGCCAGTCTTTTTTGTAGCCCAGGAAAACAAGGGCGGACATTCCCGGCAGAAAGAGCCCGATAGGGCCCTTGGTCAAAGTGGCGAGGGCCGCAAACACATAGCAGAGGTAATAATATTTTTTATTTTCCGTATAGCCCAGGTAGAAAAAGGCAATGCTGGCGCTGACGAAAAGAAACAGGGTGGAATCGGTAATCACGGCTTTGGAGAGCAGCCAGCATTCCACGGACGTTCCCAAAATCAAGGCAGAGAGCCAACCTACTTTTGCTCCGTACACCTTCCGGGCAAACCAGTAAGTAAATAGAACCGAAACTACACCTAAAAGGGCAGCGGGCAGTCGGGC
>OGKA01001857.1_pt1 | contig 15147 bp, 9 predicted proteins | sample 1572211 | NCBI WGS metagenome assembly OGKA01 (sample SAMEA2582125, study PRJEB24529) | metagenome | biome: Human gut stool | place: China | collected 2011
CAGCTATGGGTGCTGCTGTTATGATGATGAGTTCTATGGCTATTGGGGCTAGTGCATATAATTCCGGAGATACATATTCAAGTGCGACGTGGACAATAAGTGCAAAATACACACAAAACACTAAATCTATAACCAAGACTCTTAAAGCTGGCAATAAAGTTAAGATCAACAACGGTACAACAAAGAATGTTATTATAACAAGTTGGACTGGGCAAGATGAGGTGCTCTATTCTAATGTTACGTTTAGTTCACCAAATGGTAGCAATAAAGTAACGATAGATAAAAGAGACAATTATGAGTATTTTATAACGATGACATCGTCATATAAACCAACAGCAGAAGTGAAGAATAAAATCACACTCAATAATTATGATGAGGATGATATAAAAGCTTCAGGATACACAAGAACGCCTAAATAATGTGCTATGGCTGCTGCTTGTCGGCAGCCATTTTTATAAAAGGAGCAACGATGAAAGAAATATTTAAGATATTTGTACTTCTTGTGATGATATGTACGTTTACAGCCTGTGCAGCAGGCGGTAAAACCAGTGATACAAAAGATATCAGCATAAAGCTTGAGAGCTTTTCTGATGTAAAAAAAGATATTTTATCAACTGATACAGAGTATGAAAATATTTCTGTACCGACTGAAACACTTCAAGCCTTGGCAAATGATCTGCCGGAAAAGGCTGAACTCGCTGACCTAAAGCAGGTGAACGATCGTGAGCAGTGTTTCGGTAAAATAAGGCCGCTGTTTATTTCCGACAAGGACTATAAGAAAGAGTATTATCAGGGCTTTGACAGTTCTTTTCCTGCCGGCAACGTTTATGATGACACAACGTACTATTTAAATGTTGCATCAAATGGAGGCATCGGATTTCTTTCTAAAGAATCTGCCTATGACTGTGAAACGATAAAAACAGTTTTTGTAGACAGACCCTATGAAGACGAAGAGTATGTTCTTGGCGGACAGACGTATAAACTCAGTCAGGGCGTTGAGTATGTAGACGGCTTTTTGCAGGCTTTGACCGACAGCGGATTTGGAAATATGAAAATAGCTTACGTTGATGTATTGAAATACGATCAGGAAAATGCTCTGCTTTTTCATATTCAAAGAACCGTCGATGGAATCGCCCTGAACGATTTCTTTTATAGCGACGGGGATTTTGATGAATATCCGTATTTTGGAGCAAAGCTGTATATGACCGCTCCAAACACCGTAGGAGAGTTCTTGGGAGATCATGGCTTTTGCGAGCTTGACGGCTCTGCGGAAAGTGTCGATAAATGCGTTACCTTAGAAAGTGCTTTAGATATATGTGAAAATACACTTGCGGCAAATCATAAATATACAGTCAATAAAATAGACCTCGGATATATGCAGAATGTTGTTAAAGCAAACGGTGAACCATGGAACAAGGATAGCGACGGACAGTTCTATTTTCAAGGTGATACAAAATATAAAACAGAGCTTGGCTGGTTTATATGGCTCGACACCACCACAGACAATGAACGAATGGTATTTGTCAATGCTCTGAATGGAGAAGCTTTGGTACTGTTCAACAATGCAGATGTTTCGGAAAACTGAGGATAGAACATGAATTTCAATAAGTGTCTGAAAACACAGCTTTATAAAATGCTCATCAGCCCTGTGCCTGTAATATGTGCCATTATGATATTTGGCTTGTGCTGTATAACAAATGTTTACACCGATGCAGACGGCGGAAAAGGCTATTCAGTATTGACCATACTGCTTTTGCGTGACCCCACAGAGGCTGTTGAAGGAAATTCTGTCGTTCGTGAAAATATCATTCGTGCAGCTATGAGCAGCTGGCTGATAATGTTTTCGCCTGTTGTATGCGTTCTGCCGTTTGTTAAAAGTGTTTCAGCAGAGAACATCTCGTTAAAGCGGTTTGAAATGCAACGCAGCGGAAAAATTGCTTTTGCTGCATCAAGACTTGTGTCGGCGGTGCTTACTTCAGCGGCGGTACTTTGTCTGGGATACGGGCTTTTTGTGATATTTACAGTAATTATGTTTCCGTCTGTTATGGATACGAACAGTCATTCAGCTGCGGCAGTGCTTCATTCAATGAGTATAGGCTGCTTTTATTTGAGCCGAATGGCAGGTGCTTTTATAATAGGAGCGTTAAGTGCATTGCCTGCATATATCATCTCTGTTTTCAGCAGAAACAAATATATGATGACTTGCATACCGTTTATGTTCTTTTATTTTTACAACACTCTTATAAACAGACTTTCAAAAGGGTTTTCCGCCAATGTCGGAAAGATCGTCAGCTTATTTTCATTCAACGGGATATTCCGAGCCATAGAAAACGGCATGACTGTGTATGTGATCTTAGCCGCAGCCGTATTGATGATACTTGCGGCGATAATTGGCGTCAGCTTCTTGCAAAGGAGGTATGACTGTTGTGAGTAAAACAAGAATAAGGGCGGTATGGGGGACGGCACAAAGTGAATATATCAAATGGATATGCAGTTCAAGAATGTTGATATTTCTATGTGCATTGATATTCATAGATCAATTTGCCGTAAAGCCGTTAGTTGAGATATCAAAACAAACAGGCGTTAAACTTGGCCTGTTTGAGCCGTTTATTGCAATAACCAATTCAGACGTACTGCTGATGATAATGCCCATAGTTTTTATTACGCTTATAGGAGATTTTCCTAAAAACGATGGAAATATGCTGTTTTGCGTGCAGCGCACATGGCGTGTTAATTGGCTGCTTGGGCAAATGCTTTTTCTTGTTATGTCTTCACTTACATTTATGCTTGGAGTTATACTCAGCACGTTTCTTGCGGCGGCAGGTTATTTGCAATGGAGCGAACAATGGTCGGCAACAGTCACAGATTACAGCAGGCTCTTTCCCGAGAACGCCGATAGCGTTGCTGCAAATCTTATTCCTGAAAATCTTTACTACCAATATGTCCCGCTGCGGTCGGCAGGCAATTCTGCGGTGCTGATATTTCTGCTGTTGTTGGTGTGCGGTCTTATTATGCTCGTTTTTGCAGAGCTTAGGCAAAAGCTTCTGGGTGTAGGCATAAATGTCTTTTTACTTCTGGCAGGCGGTGCGGCAATATACCTTGAAACGCCGATACGCTGGGCTTTTCCGTGTTGTAATGCCATAGTGAAAACGCATTTTACAAAGTTCTTCAGGCAGCAGATATATGAAATATCTTATTCCTACATATATTTCCTTTCAATCATAGTATCTTTGATCTTGCTGTCATTAGTTTTGCTACGGAAAACTAATTTTCTGACGGCTGGGGAGGAATGATAATGGATATCATAGGAGTTAGCAACGTATGCCTTACGCTTGGCAAAACGGAGATACTAAAGCATATAAATGTGTCCTTTGAGGAGGGCAAGATACACGAACTTATCGGCAGAAACGGCAGCGGAAAGACAATGCTTATGAAGTGCATATGTGGCTTTATCAAGCCCACATCGGGTGAGATAACAGTTGACGGCAAGAAGGTCGGAAAGGACGTTGATTTTCCGAAAGATATGGGAATTATCATTGAAACACCGGGGTTTATCCCATACTATTCAGGCTACAAAAATCTCAAGCTGCTTGCAGGGCTCAACAACAAGATCGGCAAAGAGGAGATAAAAAGCAGTATGAAACAGGTGGGACTTGATCCTGACTTAAAGCGACACGTCCGCAAATACAGTCTAGGTATGCGGCAGCGTTTGGGACTTGCACAAGCTATCATGGAAAACCCGAAGATACTTATTCTCGACGAGCCTTTCAATGGTCTTGACAAGGACGGCGTAAAAGAAATGCGTGAGTACCTACTTTCATACAAGGAGCAGGGCAAGACTATTCTTATATGCTCACACTCTGCGGAGGACATTTCAGTGCTGTGCGATACTGTACACGAAATGGATAAGGGTGTGATAAGTGAGATCAAGGGGTAAGCTGATCAAAAAAACATCATCTGCGTCAGTGCGAGGCTTTGCCGTTGGCTAAGAATGGGACATTGGAAAATAAACCGGATAGCATTTTCAAATAAGTTTTGATATATAACGCAAAAAGACAAATACCTCAGTCAAATGAAGTATCTGTCTTTCTTATTTCTTAGTTATAGCCTGCTGTATAGGTCTTTCATAATAGTTGTTGAAAAGCTTCTATATTAGTACCGACCTAAGCCGTCCGCCATATTTTTTTTATTGTATTAAAGCTGTGTATCAACAAAAATTGTATAGATAGCCTTCATTGCAGATTCAAAATCAGCCTCATTCACACCGATGATGATGTTAAGCTCGCTAGAGCCCTGATCTATCATCTTTACGTTTACATGAGCGTGTGCAAGGGCTGAGAATATTCTGCCTGCTGTACCTCTGTTTGACTTCATTGCACGTCCCACAACTGCAATAAGCGCAAGGTCTGTTTCAATATCAATTGTATCAGGGTGACAGTTTCTGTGCAGACCTGACATTATCTCCTGCTCCTTTGGAGCAAACTCTGCCTGATGAACAACGACAGACATTGTGTCGATACCTGAAGGCATATGCTCAAAGCAGATACCATTCTTCTCGAAAACTTCAAGAACTCTTCTGCCGAAACCAAGCTCTGCGTTCATCATATCCTTTTCGATATTAACTACAGTAAAGCCCTTCTTTCCTGCTATACCTGTGATCGTGAATGCAGGCTTCTGAGATGTGGACTCAACAATCATTGTACCCATATCCTCAGGCTTGTTTGTGTTCTTGATGTTTATTGGGATACCTGCTTTTCTTACAGGGAAAATAGCGTCCTCATGAAGTACGCCTGCACCCATGTAAGAAAGCTCTCTCAGTTCCTTATATGTTATGGTAGTGATAGGCTGTGGGTTGTCGATAATTCTAGGGTCGCATACCAGAAATCCTGATACGTCTGTCCAGTTCTCATAAAGATCAGCGTTTACTGCTGCGGCAACGATAGAACCTGTTACGTCAGAACCGCCTCTTGAAAATGTCTTGATAGTATCGTTTGGCATTGAGCCGTAGAAACCAGGTATTACCGCATTGTCAAGTGTAGCTAATCTCTGAGGAAGCACCTCGTTTGTTCTTGCAGAATCGAACTGACCCTGATCGTTAAAATAGATAACATCAGCAGCGTCAACAAAGTTATATCCAAGATAGTTAGCAAGAACGATACCGTTAAGATACTCGCCACGGGAAGCCGCATAGTCACGTCCCGCCTTGCCGATAAAGCAAGCCTTGATAGTTTCAAACTCCTTTTCAAGAGAAAGGTCAAGACCCAGATCATTGATTATGCCGTAATATCTTTCCTTGATAGCGTCGAACTCGCTGCTGAAATCCTTGCCCTTTGCAGCAAGATCATAGCAGCCGTAAAGCATATCAGTTACCTTTGTATCGTTTGAAAATCTTTTTCCAGGAGCAGACGGCACAACAAATCTTCTTGAGCTTTCCGCTGTGATTATCTCCTTTACCTTTTTGAACTGCTCAGCACTTGCAAGAGAGCTTCCACCGAATTTTACAACCTTTGTCATTTCACAAACCCCTTATAAACTATAGAATTATTCCTGTCTGCGTACTTTTCCCACGCTGACGTTACAATAAATAGTATACCGAATTTGCGTGATTAAGTCAATGTATAAATGGACTAATTTTTATAGTTTTTTCGATGTATGTTTGTGAAATACGCTTGTATTTGTATGGCGGACAGCTCATACTTATCTGTCTGCCTATTATCTGTAATGTTCGTCTATCCACTCATCATGTTTTCGTGAAAGAAAGCCCCAGCGTTCTTCAACACAAAATGCAGCAGATAAAACAAGCGGCAAAGAAAGCAGCACAGCCGCAATAATAAGAATAGCCATATTACTTACGTTCACAAGAACGCCTCCCGTCTCGGTTTTGTTATGACTATATTATAGCGTTCCTTACTTAAACAGACCTTAATGCAAAGTAAAAACCATGTGAAAAAAAGCCCCGACCGAAGTCAGGGCTTTTTTCATCAGACTGCTTAAACCGTCACAGCCTGAGTATTATTCTTTTTAAGCACCTCAATAAAATCTTTTTCAGGAACAGGCTTTGAGAAGTAGTATCCCTGAATGAAATCACAGCCCATGCCAAGAAGCGTGTCAAGTTGGTGCTTGTCCTCGATACCCTCGGCAACTATCTGCATATTGAGCTTCTTTATCATCGCCACTGTACTTTCAATGGCGATATGCGCCTTTTCGCTCTTGAAACATTCCCAGACTATTTCCTTTTCAAGCTTGATAAACCTGAAAGGCAGGCTGAGAAGATATGTCATATTTGAATATCCCGTACCATAATCGTCAAGTGCAAACTTCACACCATAGTCGGAAAGGGTCTTGATGTTTTTCTCCATAATGTGCGGAGTATACACCGCCGCAGTTTCCGTTACTTCAAGACAAATAGACGATGGGTCTACCTTGTATCTGTCCATAATGCTGAGAAGCTGCTCTACAAGGTCAGATTGCATACACTGGACTACCGACAGGTTTACCTGCACATATTCGATACCAAGTGAAGTTCCCACGCCTTTCTTTATAAAGCGGCAGGCTTCCTCGAAAACATATTTGCCTATTTTGAGTATCTTGCCGTTTTCCTCAGCTATAGGAATAAACTCCTGTGGAGGGATAAATCCAAGCTTTTCATCCTTAAGCCTAACAAGGGCTTCACAGGAAACTATCTTTTTTCTTGAACTTGAATATATCGGCTGATAGTATACCTCAAAGCCACGATTATCCAGAGCCTTGTCTATAGCATTCTCTACCTCGCTTCGACGTTTGCTGTCATAAAAGTTTATGTCAGTTGCATGAAGAAGTCTTTCAGTTTCAGGTTCACGATGCTTGAACTGCTCGATAAAGTCCACCAGCATATCTGCATTGTCAACGTCCTCAGGGCAGTCGATACGCATAAAGCAGGCTGTTATCAAAGTATCAACAGTACCTATATTCCAGTTTTCAGACAGCTTTTTCCTTATCGCACGATACGTTTCCCCCACCTTTTCAGAATCCTTCGGAAACATAAGAGCAAAGCATTCGTCCTCCAAATAAAATCCATCGCCCAGATTAACAAAGTTATAAAGATAGTCGGAAAAGCTTCTTAACAGAGAGTTGGAAAAACGTCCGCCAAAGGTTTTCATAAACATTTTGAAATCCGGTATCCTTATGAGCAATAATGTAAAATCAGAAGCTGAGGCATATTTTATGGAACACCTATTGACAAAGCTGCTCCAGTTGAGCATTTTCGTTCCTTGGTCTATCATATCGTCCTGACTTTGCAAAGTGAACATTATTAGAAGCATACATACAGACGCCGCAAAGCACTCCACAAGAAGATGTTTATTGATCATCTGAACAATTACCGCCACTACCGTCATTGAGATAAAGGCTGTTATAGAAGTGACCACCTGTCTTGAGAGCATACTTCTATTACCCATTGCGTAAACGATGCCAAATATAAGATAATAAATCGCCACAATGTATGTAAGTGGCTGAAGAGTGCCACGATGATAACCACCTTGACTATCCACATATATGATAAAATGTGTTGCAGGCGTCGTAATCACAAGCAAAAGATCAACGATCATCGGTGTATATAAAAAGCTTTTGAAAAGAGCAGACATCTCTTTATAGCCGTCCGTCAGGAAAAGTATATATATCACAAATAGAAACGGAATAAGATTATGTGTAAAATAATAAGCCGTATGGAAGAAGATTTTAAGCCCTATGCCCCATTCGCCGGTAGAAAACACACTTAAAATATCCAACACAGTTGACAAAGCCGAGTCGCCCACGAGAATGCCAAAGACCTTATTCTTATTGCACGGAATACGCTTTTTGAAATAGAATACAACTCCTGTGATAGCATATATCACAAGGGCACATATATCATAATGGATAATATAACCCACAACGCAGACCTCCCCGTATTGTTATGGTAATATTTTAACATAACTCTGTTATGGCTTCAACCGATTTAACAAAAAGTTATAATATTTTTGGTTGTGTGCATAACTTACATATAAATAAAAGCCCGAATTTATGGTTTTTGTCAATTATTATCTATTCGTTGTAATGTTCATTCTTGCGGTTTACTGATAAGATATCATAAACATTTTAACATTATCCTAAAGCTTCACCTAAAAATGAAAAGTTAGAAAAACGATGATAATTTAACTTACGGCAAAAGATTATATATAGTTTTAAATAATTTTTAAATTTGTCGGTTTGACTTGACTAATAAACAATATAGAGTTATACTGAAATCACGGTAAAGATCCTGTCAGAGGACTTGTTATATGCTCGTATTTTGGCAGAGTTTCTGTATATGCCGAAATAATTAGTTCTTACTAATATCTAAAAACAAAACAGGAGGTAATAATTATGTTAAAATGTTTTAAAGACGAGAAATTCTGGTGTGCAGTAGGCGGAGCAGCCGCAGTCATTCTTGGTAAGAAAGTCGTAAAGGCTAAGAAAACAAGAGAGCTTGCTGTTACAGGTCTTGCAAAGGGAATGAAGCTCAAGAGCGACGCTCAGTCAGCATTGAGAAGCATGAAGGACGAAGCATCTGACATCTGCTATGACGCTAAGGTCGAGGCAGGGATAGATGACGAGGAAGAAGTAACTGAATAATGAAAGCTCAGATCGTTTATGACAAGCCCTGCCGCATACGTTTCCGCTGTGGTAGCGATGCTTTCACAAAAGAACTTGAACGGTCGATACATAAGCTTGTTATGTCAAACCCGTGGGCGATCGCCTGCGAAGCTCACTATGAGAACGGCGGAATACTTATACGCTATAAAGAGGGTCACAGAGCCGAAGCTTTCGAACTTGTAAGAAAGCTCAGAGGAAGCGACCTGGCACCTGTCAGCGACAATCAGTATGACACCGAGGAGATAGACAGAACATTCAAATCTGACCTTGCAAAGCTTGTGATGCAAAGATATATAAGAAAAGCTATTCTGCCTGCACCTATAGGCGCAGCACTTATCGTGTACAGCGGACTTAAATACATAGCAAAGGGAGTAAGCGCACTGTTTGACGGCAAGCTTACAGTTGAGGTGCTTGACGGAGCGTCAATAAGCGCTTGTCTTATCCAGAAAAATTACAATACGGCTGGCACTGTCATGTTCCTGCTTTCTGTATCAGGCTTGCTGGAGGATTACACAAGAGCGAGAACAAGAGCCGCTCTTACCGACAGCTTGGCGATAAAGGCAGATCAGGTATGGCTGGCAGGCAAGGACGCTGATACTCTTATACCAATGTCACAGCTTCAGGTGGACGACTGCATAAGAGTGCGCACAGGAAGCGTTATTCCTGTTGACGGTCAGATAACCGAGGGCGAAGCTTACATAAATGAAGCTTCCATGACAGGCGAGCCTCTTGCAGTCATGAAGAGCGCAGGAGCAAGCGTATTTGCGGGAACAGTAGTCGAGGAAGGCTCAGTTGTGATAAAAGTTCGCAAGCTTTCTTCCGACACAAAGATAAGCAAGATAATCGAGCTTATCGACAACTCAGAAAACCTTAAAGCAGGGGTGCAGAGCAAAGCGGAGCGTCTTGCGGACTCTATCGTGCCGTACAGCTTTCTTGCCTTTGGTCTTACACTGCTGTTTACTAGAAATGTCACAAAAGCAGTTTCCGTTCTTATGGTGGACTATTCCTGCGCTATCAAGCTTTCAACGCCTATAGCCGTTATATCCGCTATTAAAGAAGCCGCTGATGATGACGTTACGGTAAAGGGCGGAAAATATCTTGAAGAATACGCACTTGCCGATTCTATCGTTTTTGACAAGACCGGCACTCTTACAAACGCAGAGCCTGTGCTTGAAAAGGTAATAGCCCTTGGGGATTACTCCGAGGCGGAAACGCTGAAAATTGCGGCTTGCCTTGAAGAGCACTTCCCTCACAGCGTAGCGAGAGCGATAGTAAAGGGTGCGGCCGATAGAGATATCGACCATGCCGAGGAACACGCCGAGGTGCAGTATATAGTTGCCCACGGAATTTCAACAACGCTTCACGGCAAACGTGCTATCATAGGAAGCAGGCATTTTGTCTGCGAAGACGAGGGCATAGAGATAACAGACGAACAGCAGGCTGAGATCGACGAAAAGTCGGGAGCTTGCTCAGTGGTTTATCTTGCTGTAGGCGACAAGCTCACAGGTGCGCTCTGCATAAGCGACCCGCCAAGACCTGAAGCTGAGGAAGCTGTTAAACAGCTCAAAGAAGCAGGCATAACAAATATCATTATGCTCACAGGCGACAGCGCAAAGGCTGCCGAGATAACTGCACAGAAGCTTGGCATATCAGATTTCAGGGCACAGGTTCTTCCTGAGGACAAGCACAGATATGTTCAACAGCTCAAAGAGCATGGACACAGAGTAATAATGGTAGGCGACGGAATAAACGACGCTCCAGCCCTTGCGGCGGCGAACGTTTCTGTTGCAATGAGCGATGCTTCCGATATCGCAAAGGAAACTGCCGATATCACAGTTCGTGGTGCAGACCTTACACAGCTTGCGGCTATAAGACAGCTTAGCGAAAATCTAATGCACCGAATAAACAGTAACTACAGATTTATACTGCTGTTCAATTCAGTGCTTCTGCTGTCAGGAGCTTTCGGGCTTTTACAGCCGTCAGCCTCAGCGCTTCTGCACAACGCTTCAACAATGGCGATCTGTGCAAAGAGCATGACCCCTTTAGAGGATAAAAAGCGCAAAAAGAAAAACAAGTAAACAAAATATAAAGAGCGAATGATCGTAACGTCATTCGCTCTTTTTTTCATCTTAATAAATGTAACGCTTTTTCTTAAATTACCTAGCAGGTGTACAGTAGCAAATAGAATAAACTGTGATATCACCGTTTTTGGCCGCAGCATGAAGCTGATCCAGCTTATCAAAACCTGCGCCAAGCTCCTTTACACAGTCTGCATATGTGAACTTAGCATAGTAATGATCATTCGCTCTGCCTGTTTCGCTAGGCTGAACTCTTGCCCAGCTTGCTCCTCCTGACCAGCTCTGGAGAATAAGCTCAAGCTCGTTCTCTGCACCTGAATACTCAACATAGAAATAGCCATTTGCAGAAAGATACGAAACATCAAGACTGCCATAATTTTTTGAAGTCATAACTGAAACTGCCTGACCCCATGAGCCACATGATTTTGCACCCCAGAAAATAGATACATATGGATCCTGCTCCGGCTTATCAGGGTCAACAGGATCTACCGGATCAACCGGCTCTGTTGACTTTCCGACAATATACTTAACACTAAGAACTTCGATATCTCCGTTAGCTGCACCAACATGGAAGCGGTCTACTTTAGAGAAATCTGTTGTTCCGAACGCCGCTGCAACATCGTCGTAGCTGTACTTTGCGTATACAATGCCGTCCTTTTCTGTTACCTCAGTTGGTGAAACTCTCGCCCAGTCTGCACCGCCTGACCAACTCTGGAGAATGATCTCAGCCTTGTCTGTGCCGCCCTTGAACTGAACTTCAAAATATCCGTCCTTTTCGATAACTGAGCTGTCAAAGCTGCCGCCCTCCTTAGTTGTGGAAAGTGTGATAGCCTGACCCCAGCCTGATGTCTTTGCCGAGCCTGTGAAGATAACAGTTTCCTTTTTGTCACTTACCTCGCCTGTGGCAGGGATAACCTCTGTCTTTATCACCTTGCCGCAGGTTGTACACTCAGTGTGCTTTGAGCCATTTTCTGTCGCAGCAGCCGCCTTGTCGATTATCCAAGCACTTTCGCTGTGACCTGTCGCAGGGATAGTTTCAGTGTACTTTTCACCGCATGAGCAAGTGTATACCTTTTCTCCGTCAGCTTCGCAAGTTGCAGCCTTTGTTGATGTGAGGGTATAGCTGTGCCTGTGACCGATAGGATCGGTGTAATCGTCCTTCTTTGTCTCGCCGCAGGAAGCGCAGGTGTAGATAGTGTAGCCCTTTTCGTTCTCTGTAGGAGCAACTGTCTCGCCCTTTACCCAGCTGTGACCCTTTGCAGGGATAGTTTCAGTGTACCTGTCTCCGCAAGTACAAGTGTAAATTCTCTCGCCATCTGTTGTGCATGTAGCTTCCTTTGTTACCTTTGCGGTGTAGCTGTGAGTGTGTGATGACTTAACATTCTTGACAGTGAGTGCAAATGCATCTGTGTTTCCGTCTGAGAATGTGTATGTAAGTGTGTAATTACCATTTGCAAGCGTCTTGAGCCAGCTTTCGTTGAGCATTATCTGACTTCCGCTTGTAGAATAATCTAAGCCGCCTGTAAGCTTCTTGCCGTTTGCTGTGATAGACTCAACGCTCTTTCCATAAAGCACAAGGTCTGTTCTCACACCGCTTGGAGCATCAGCGTCAAATATGCCTGACTTTGTGGAAAGGTGTGGCTTCTCGATCTGTCCGTCCTCGTAGAAAACAACATCGTCTATGTAAACTGTACCTGTCTTTTGAGCAGAATCTCCGCCCATATAGAACGAGAACTGGTTAAGCTTTGATGTATCAAGATTTCCGCCCGACTGCCAGCTTGGCGCTTTAAAGTCAGCGAATGGTATCTTGATAGTTTTTCCGCCTGCGAAATCAAGTGCTATCTGCGCTTCAAAATAATTGTCGTTTGCGTCTCTAAGCTGAACAGTAAGGCTGTTACCTGTGCCGTCCCCCTCTAACCAAAGCTCAACTCCTGCAAATGATGAAGCATTTCTTACTGCAATAGGGTGGTTTACTCCGCAGTAGCCGTTTGGCGAGCCGATATCATATCCGAAAGCAAGCGCCTTTGAGCCGTTCTTTGCAGCAAGAGAAAGTGAAACTTCATTGCCGCCTGTGTTTCTTGAATAAGACGACCAAAGTGCCTTATCATTTGAATAGCTCTCAAATGTGTCAAGCTCATCAAGGCCTGTGGTGTCGGAAACATTTATTGTAAGCTCTCTATCCTCGCCCTCATAGAAATCGAACTTAAGCGTCACAATGCCTGCTGAAAGCGTTTTGAGATATGCACTTTTAAGGGTCACAGTGTCGCCCGAAGTTGTGTAATCTGTACCCTCTGCGAGTGCTTTTCCATCAGCAACAATGCCTCTGAACTCGCTTGTCTTGCGATCCATGGTGATATCAACATCACTGCACTTCTTAGGATTTACGTCAACAGAGATTATCTCAGGTGAGATAATAGGCTTAGGGATAGAGCTGTCGCTCACCGTCAGATTGAACTTAGGCTGATTGCCGCCTGTTGTGAGTATCCTGCACGAATACTTTGCAAGCTCCTGCCTTTTAAGATAAGAAGCCTTGATAGTAACAGCGTTGCCCCTTATGGTGTAATCGTCTGACGAGAGTTTCTTTCCTCCGACCTCAACACCACTTATGCTGCCCTCTTTCATAGAAACATTCACTACAACGTTACCTGACTTGCTTCTGTCAAAACTGTATGTAGACTTGTCAGTAGTGTTTACAATGTTCTTCTTTTCCATTTTTGCAGCAGCGTTCATCATAAGAGTTCTTGTGCTGTCCGTCTTTTCGATACCCTCAGGGCCGTAAACGGTGTAACCGTCATAGTCCTGATAAAGAGTGCCGTCATCAAGGTAGGAAGCTATCATCCAGTAGTTGAAGCCCTGATATTCGATACCCTCATAGTAGTCCCCTGTTACAATATCCAGCCAATCGGAATAAGCGGCGTCACGCTTTGTTTTGTCTGTAAGACCGAATTCCTCAAAGATAATAGGCTTGTCAGCGGAAGATGTGGTCTGGGCATGGCGCTTTATCCACTCGAGGTCATCATCGCCAAGGTCAAAGCCCCACTGATCAACGTACATATGCGGTGTGCCAAAGTCTACAGTGTCGATAGTCATAAGCTTGTCAAAGTCAACACCGTAGTAGCCTGAATATGCGGAAGACGGAAGATCTTGCCTTGCAGCTTCCTGATAGCCAAGGTTATAAAAGCCCTCGTCGCCAACAGATACCATGTGATAAGGGTCGATAGACTTTACATATGCTGACATTTCCTTTGCCCAGTTATAAAGAATATCGTCCTTGCAGAACTCGTCAACAGTACATCTCGGCTCGTTTGAAAGCTCCCAAGAAAAAACAGCTTCAGAATCCATAAGCTTCTCGCCTGTGTAGTAGTTGGTGTGATTTAACAAAGTTTTGATATAATCCTTATACCAACCCTTGATAGTTTCATTAGTGTAAAAATCGCAGGTGTCCTTTTCGTCCACTTTGCTATTGCCAACGCTCTTGCCCTGTGACATCTGATACCACTTTACATACTGACCCATTCCACCGAACGCTTCCCAATAGTTCGTGAAAGTGATAACAAGCTTCATATCATGTTCTTCAGCCTGCTTGATAATATAATCGAGATGTCTCAGGCCGTCCTCGCCCTCGTTCACAACAGGTTTGCCAGCCTCATCGTCCCAATACTGGAAGTAAACTCCGTCCTTTTCGCCCGTTCCGTCATTGTTGCCCTCAAAGGTCTCATGACCAGACTGCGAGTCGATCTCGCCTGTTTTCTTACCAACGTCAAGATTTCCCCAAATTCTTATTACTTTAAGCCCCATTTTTGAAGCGTCATCGAAAACATTCTTTACCTCACTCTTTGACTTATAGGTGAGATAATAGCAGTTCGTGCCGCCGTAATAGTAAGGGCTTCCGTCACACATAAACTTTGAGCCGTCAGCATAAACAAATCCCTCTGGGTGTGTCGCCGCATACTCCGCATATGCGCTGATATCTGCGAAAGGCACAATGCTAACAGCCATTGCAGCAGCCGCCAGAGCCGCAGAAAATCTTCTCATTACTCCTGTCATAACCATACTCCTTTTTCATCACTTTAGCTAATTTTTGATTAATTTAGCTTGTCGAATTATTGCATTTTTACTTTATCACAAACTTAATTTAATGTCAATCTCTTAAAACGATTAAGCAAGCAAGTTTTTTAAAATCAATGTTTTTGACAAATAAAGAAGTACGAACTTAGTGAATTATGCTATAAGTAATCATCATTTTATATTATTTTTGTCTTTCATTACCAAAGAAAACAATAGTTAAAAAACGTTTACATTTCATATTAACATCAAACGTTTAAGATAAACAAATTAACAAATGCAATTTACACACAAAACAAAGGCGCTGTAAAAAAAGCGCAACAAAGCCCGTGGATTTCCTCGATATGGAAGC
>OGKA01001874.1_pt1 | contig 15035 bp, 17 predicted proteins | sample 1572211 | NCBI WGS metagenome assembly OGKA01 (sample SAMEA2582125, study PRJEB24529) | metagenome | biome: Human gut stool | place: China | collected 2011
TGGTCGGTAAGAAGCTCTCTAACGAACGCTTCGTAGCCAATGCCAAACCAGAAGTCGTCCAAAAAGAACGCGACAAACAAGCCGACTACCAAGCGAAATACGACGCGACCGTCGCACGTATTGATGAGATGAAGAAGTTGGTGAAATAAACACAGAAACACGGCGGAATGCCGTGTTTTTTTGGTATAATGAAATCAATATCTATTGATGGAGAAAGTTATGTCTAAACACCCTCATTATGAATTGTTAAATTTAATTGGCTATGGTCTTGCCAAGTTTGATAAGCTATTTATAAAAGAGTTTCAATGCTCTAGTAAATCCGAGTTTTATCGTTACATAGTTTCTTTAGGCGTTGCAGAAACAACTGGTGTCGTCAAAAATAGAATGGATTTATTCGACCCCTATTTTGATAACAATCGAAAAGGTTGGTGGCAAAAAGCTGAAGTCTACCGTTTTAGAAAAGATTTAATTGACATGATGTTTGGGAGTGAGGATGTTCACAGTTTCGCAGAAATAGTCAAAATGTTGCTTGCAAGTGAAGGGAAGAAAACAGGTATAACCATCATTGAAAAGCCAATTGTTCGGACGAAATTCAAACGCCTACAAGAAACGGGAATGGAAGCAGAGAACTATTTCATACACCATTTTGATAAGGAAGAAAAATTTCAAGGTGGTCAATTGACTGATGCCCGTCTTTATGGTGATGGATATGATTTCCAAGTAGATGTTCAAGAACATTCATACCTCGCTGAGGTTAAAGGTATCCGAAAACCTAAAGGACGTATTCGTTTGACCGCTAAAGAATTTGAGAAAGCTAAGGAATATCAATCAGATTTTATTCTATCTCTAGTCACCAATCTCGACGATATTCCAAAATTGGTATTGATCGATAACCCACTTAACCATTTTGAATTTGAAAAAAATGTTATTAAAAATGAAGTCGTTGAATATAGAAGTTTGGAAGATTTATATTAATAAATAGTGCGGTGTTTATTACTATCACGTCGACTGGTAAAAGCTTATTTTAGACTAAATGGCGTATAAAAATCTTTTCATATTGACCAAAAACACCACCTCCTAGTCAATTAGGAGGTGGTGTCATGTTTTAAACCATTTTCCAGAAATAATCGATGATATAGGTCAGGCCATAGGTGTAGATGACGAGGGTGATGGGTTTGCAGAGGATGATGATGGTCATGTAGCGTTTGAAGGTCATATTGGTCAGACCTGCCAGCATACAGATGAAGTCAGCGGGACTAATGGGCCAGATCATCATGAAGATAAAGAAGCGATCGAACCGCTTGCCTTCATTGAGCCAGCCAATGTACTTGTCGTAGGTTTTCTGACTGACCATGGATTGGACGAACTTAGGTCCGTACATTCTGGCGAGATGGAAGATAATGGCACAGCCAATGACGATCCCGATGTAATTGTAAATGGTCCCGATAATATGACCATAGATGAAGACACCTGCTACAGATGTCAGGGCGCCAGGAATAATAGGGACCACTGTTTGAAGGATCTGAAGAAAGATAAAGAGAGGTGGTCCAAAGATGCCTGCTTGGAGAATAAAAGCTGACAAGGTTTCTTTGGATTGAAGGATGCCAGAAAAGTAGGCCCAGATACAAAAGGCCAAGGTTGCGAGGGCCCCAATAATGGATGACCAATTGATGATGCGCTGGAGAAGAGGAGAGACCTCTTTTAAGCTTGTTTGTTTCATAAAAAATTCCGAGTTCTTTTTCTTCTACTATACCATGTTTTTGGAAGTTTGTAAGGATTTTGTCTATTTTTTGAGTAGTGAAAGCGACCTGATTGGAGTCTGTCGCTGTTTTAGTCGTGAAGCGGGTGCAAAATGGGCCTTTTTATGCTACAATGAAAGGAGTATAAAAAATGGAGAAAAACGTGTCAATCGAAAATTACAAACCAGATTTTGCGGTGGAAGCAGCCTATGATCTCACCGTTGCAGACTTGAAAAAACAGGGTATCAAGGCGGTCCTTGTGGATTTGGATAATACCTTGATTGCTTGGAATAATCCGGATGGGACTCCCGAAATGCGCCAGTGGTTGCATGACCTTCGTGATGGAGGGATTCGGGTTATCGTGGTGTCTAATAATAGTCCAAAACGGGTCAAGCGCGCTGTTGAGAAATTTGATATTGACTATGAAGCGTGGTCGCTTAAGCCCTTTACCTTTGGGATTGATCGTGCCCTCAAACGTTTCCACTATGAGAAAAATGAAGTGGTCATGGTCGGGGATCAACTGATGACGGATATCCGAGCTGCCCATCGTGCAGGCATTCGTTCGATTTTGGTCAAGCCTTTGGTCGAGCATGACTCGATCAAGACGCAGATCAACCGGGCGCGTGAACGCCGTGTTATGAAGCAAATGGCCGAAAAATATGGTCCGATTGTATACAAAAAAGGAATTTAAGAATGGAAGAATTATTCTGTATTGGCTGTGGAGCCCCCATTCAGACAGAAAACAAAGAGGGGCTAGGCTATACTCCCCAATCAGCTCTTGAAAAGGGCTTGGAAACAGGCGAAGTCTATTGCCAACGCTGTTTCCGTCTGCGTCACTACAATGAAATCACAGATGTACATCTGACAGATGATGATTTCCTAAAACTCCTTCACGAAGTAGGAGATAGTGATGCTCTCGTGGTCAATGTACTGGATATTTTTGACTTTAATGGCTCCGTCATTCCTGGCCTACCTCGCTTTGTAGCAGGAAATGATGTCCTCTTGGTCGGAAACAAAAAAGACATCTTGCCTAAGTCAGTTAAAGATAGCAAGGTGACTCATTGGTTGATGGAGCGGGCCCACGAAGAAGGCATGCGTCCTGTTGATGTGGTCCTCACCTCTGCTCAAAACAAGAGTGCTATCAAGGACTTGATGGAAAAGATCGAACAGTACCGCAAGGGCCGTGATGTCTATGTGGTGGGGGTGACCAACGTTGGGAAATCGACCCTCATCAATGCAATCATCCAAGAAATCACAGGGGATAAGGATATCATCACGACTTCTCGCTTCCCAGGAACGACACTGGACAAGATCGAAATTCCATTGGACGATGGATCCTACATCTACGATACACCAGGGATTATCCATCGCCACCAGATGGCTCACTACTTGACGGCGAAAAACCTCAAGTATGTCAGCCCTAAAAAGGAAATCAAGCCCAAGACATATCAGCTCAATCCAGAGCAAACCCTCTTCTTTGGTGGCTTGGGACGTTTTGACTTTATCAAGGGAGAAAAGCAAGGTTTCACCGCCTTCTTTGACAACGAACTCAAGCTTCACCGAACCAAGCTCGAAGGAGCGACCGCCTTTTATGACAAGCATGTCGGTGGCTTACTAACTCCTCCTAACAGCAAGGAAAAAGAAGAATTCCCGTCCTTGGTTTCTCATGAGTTTACCATCAAGGACAAGACAGACCTGGTCATCTCAGGACTCGGCTGGATCCGCGTCAATGGAGAAGCCAAAGTAGCCGTCTGGGCACCAGAAGGCGTCGCCGTCGTTACCCGCAAAGCTATTATTTAAAAAACAGGAAAAAATATATCTGAAGAGCGAACAAAGTGAGCTCATAAAGAGATCGTTATTGCCGTGGTGTAGTTGCCAATCGATCGATTGGCAAGGGCAAAATGGAGACCAAGGCTCCATTTTGAGGTGAGGAAATCCATTTTTCAAAGATGAGATCTTTGAAAAATTAGTTCTGTCTGTCCCCACCACTTAAAATAACGATCAAGAAAAAAGGAAGAAAAACATGACATTAACATCCAAACAACGGGCTTTCCTCAACAGCCAAGCCCACAGCCTCAAACCCATTATTCAAATTGGGAAAAATGGGCTCAATGACCAAATCAAAACCAGTGTGCGCCAAGCGCTTGATGCGCGCGAATTGATCAAGGTGACTCTTCTTCAAAATACGGATGAGAATATCCATGAAGTCGCAGAAATCTTGGAAGAAGAAATCGGTGTGGAAACGGTCCAAAAGATTGGTCGGATTCTCATCTTGTTTAAACAATCGAGCAAAAAAGAAAATCGTAAAATTTCAGCGAAGGTAAAAGAAATTTAAGACATCGAGGAGAGCAAACCTATGGCAATTGAACTATTGACTCCCTTTACCAAGGTAGAGTTAGAGCCAGAGATCAAAGACAAGAAACGCAAACAAGTTGGTATTTTGGGTGGAAATTTCAATCCGGTCCACAATGCCCATTTGGTCGTTGCGGATCAAGTGCGCCAACAATTAGGGTTAGATAAGGTGCTCTTGATGCCTGAGTATGAGCCACCGCATGTCGATGCCAAGGGGACGATTGCAGAGCACCATCGCCTTAAGATGCTGGAATTAGCCATTGAAGGCATTGAAGGTCTGGAGATCGAGACGATCGAGCTCGAACGTAAAGGGATTTCTTATACCTACGACACCATGCTCTTGCTCAATGAACGGGATCCAGACACAGATTATTACTTCATTATTGGTGCAGATATGGTAGATTATTTACCAAAATGGCACCGCATCGATGAATTGGTGGAGATTGTGCAATTTGTCGGGGTACAGCGACCACGCTATAAGGCAGGGACTTCTTATCCGGTGATCTGGGTGGATGTTCCTCTAATGGACATCTCCTCTAGTATGGTGCGTGATTTTGTGGCCAAAGGCCGGACGCCGAATTTTATGTTGCCAAAACCAGTCTTGGACTACATCAAGAAAGAAGGATTGTATCAATGACCTATGAAAACTATCTAGGCTTTTCTCGTGAGGTCTTGCTTGAAAAAATGCGTCAAATCCTGCCAGAAAAGCGACTAACTCACTGTTTAGGGGTTGAGAAGGCTGCGCGTGACTTGGCCAAACGCTATGGGGCTGACGAAGAGCAGGCTGGCCTAGCAGGTCTCTTACATGACTATGCCAAGAAATTATCGGATCAGGAATTTTTAGACTTGATCGATCGTTATGAGCTGGATCCAGCATTAAAAAACTGGGGCAACAATGTCTGGCATGGGATGGTCGGGATTTACAAGATCCAGGAAGATTTAGGACTGACAGATCCAGCCATTCTTCGCAGTATTGAGCTTCATACAGTGGGGAGTGGGCAGATGTCAACCTTAGACAAGATTGTCTATGTGGCAGATTATATTGAGCACAACCGGGCCTTTCCAGGGGTGGAGCAAGCACGGGACATCGCCCAAGTCTCCTTGGATCGTGCCGTGGCCTATGAGACGGCTCGCACAGTCGAACACCTGGCCCACCAAGGATTGCCCATTTATCCCCAAACCATCGAAACCTATAACGCCTTTGTGAAGTATTTGAAAGAGGAGCAGTGAGTGAAGACAGCTTTTATCATTATTGACGTACAAAATATCTTAGTGGAAACAGGTTTTGAGACAGAAAAGCTCTTAGAGAAGATTGCTTATTTACAAGAACAGGCTAGAAAACAGCAGATTGAAATTATCTACATGCAGCATATTGAAACGCCAGAGGCTTTAACTTCGGAAGATTGGCAATTATCGCCCCTGCTGAAGAGGCAGGCAGATGAGAAGGTATTTCAGAAGCGATACAATAGCATATTTAAAGAGACAGGATTAAAAGAATACTTGGATCAACAAGGGATTGAACAACTGGTCCTGTGTGGTATGCAGACAGAATATTGTGTCGATACATCCGTCAAAGTGGGGTTTGAATACGGCTACAAGCTGGTCATTCCAGAAGGAGCTGTCACAACTTTTGATGGAGAGGATATTCCGGCAGAAACGCTTAATGAATTTTATGAAAATATTTGGGCAGAACGTTTTGCGGATGTCTTAGATTACAAATCAATTTTTTAAGGAAAGAGGACTAAATGAAAGAAAAAGAATTACTTGAACTTGTTGTTAAAGCTGCCGATGAAAAACGTGCAGAAGACATTGTGGCTTTGGATGTTCAAAGCTTGACTAGCGTGACAGACTACTTTGTCATCGCAAGTTCTATGAACAGCCGCCAATTGGAGGCTATCGCTGAAAATATTCGCGAGAAGGTCGTTGAAGCTGGTGGCAATGCCAGCCATGTCGAAGGTGATTCAGCTGGAGGTTGGGTCCTTCTTGACTTAGGTAGTGTGGTGGTCCATGTCTTCTCAGAAGAAATGCGTTCCCACTATAATCTAGAAAAGCTATGGCACGAAGCAAGTGCTGTCGATCTTTCAGCAGCCTTAGCATAAGCAGGTAAACTCAGTTGGTAGCAACTGAGTTTTGTTGGTTAAATTGAAATTCTATGGAAAGAAAGGATGGAGCCTTGTGCTTGGTTGTTTTCTTAATTGAACACGAGCTAAAAGCTGTGAGAAAAAAGTAACTTCCTTTGTATCTGAGGATACGGCAGAAAGTTTCCTATTTTCTCTATGCTTTTAAGGCTCTTTGTATCTTAGAAAGGATTTGAACCCGTCCTGTAATCCTCGGAAAATAGATAGCTCTCCTTGGAGCTTAGCTCCATCGTCGTGCTCCTAATTTTCTAACGGATTACGGGCGGACTTTGTATCATGAATATGGCGACTTATGAAACCTTTGCGGCGGTCTATGATGCGGTCATGGATGACAGTCTGTATGATTTGTGGACGGATTTTTCCCTCCGCCATCTCCCAAAGACAAAAGATAAGAAAAAATTACTGGAATTGGCTTGTGGGACAGGGATTCAGTCTGTTCGCTTTTCTCAAGCTGGATTTGATGTGACAGGGTTAGACCTGAGTGCTGACATGCTGAAAATTGCTGAAAAAAGAGCTGCTTCAGCCAAGCAGAAAATTGATTTTATCGAGGGCAATATGCTGGACCTGTCGCAAGCAGGCACCTATGATTTCGTGACCTGCTATTCAGATTCTATCTGCTACATGCAAGACGAGGTAGAAGTAGGGGATGTCTTCAAAGAAGTCTACAATGCCCTTAATGAAGATGGTGTTTTTATCTTTGATGTCCATTCGACCTATCAGACAGATGAGGTCTTCCCAGGCTATTCTTATCACGAGAATGCCGAAGACTTTGCCATGCTCTGGGATACCTATGAGGATGCGGCCCCTCACTCGATCGTCCATGAGCTGACCTTCTTTGTCCAAGAAGAGGATGGCAGCTTTAGTCGGCACGATGAAGTCCATGAGGAACGCACTTATGAAGTTTTAACCTATGACATCTTATTGGAGCAGGCTGGCTTTAAATCTTTCAAATTGTATGCAGACTTTGAAGACAAAGAGCCAACAAAGACCAGCAAACGTTGGTTCTTCGTATGTAATAAATAATTTTAATAATTTGAAAAGGGAGATGCTAATTAGATGCTTAAATTTTTACATCTGGAAGATTATCGTTGCTTTAAAGATACAAAACTGGAGTTTAAAGATTTAACAATTGCAGTTGGAAAAAATAATGCAGGAAAATCAACTATTATTGAAGCATTAAGAATAATTTCTTATGCCTTATCTAAACCAATTTTTAGAAATATTCCTGAAAGTTTGGCTCGCAATTTCTCTAGAAAAGCTAAATGTATTAATGTCAACGGTAAAATGTTAAAAATTAATACAAGTACGATTCCACATAAATATGAAGAAGATGCTAAACCAAAACTCACTGCTGGTTTTCACGGAGGGTATAAAATTATAGTTTATTTCCATGATGACTTAATATTTGCACTTATTTATGATTCAAATGGTAAAATTATTACTAATAAAACTGCTTTTAATGATTCTGGATTCCCAAAGTTAAATATTTTACCTCAAATAGGCCCGCTAAGAAAAATTGAAAAATACTTATCAAAAGAAACAGTAAGAAAAGATAAAGATACATATTTATCATCTTTACACTTCAGAAATGAAATTTATTTAGAAATGAGTAATGATGAAAATGTATTTAATGAATTTTCTTCGTTAATAAAGCAAACATGGAAAAATCTGTACATAAATCCTCCAAAACTTGAATTCTCTTCAGATGATACTATGGTTTCTCTGGTTGTAGGAGAGAATGAGTTTATGACAGAATTAGGATATGTTGGTAATGGACTTCAAATGTGGTTGCAAATGATGTGGTTTGTTACTAAATCAAAAAATCAAGGTATAACGACGGTTATTCTAGATGAACCAGATGTTTATATGCATCCTGATTTACAACGAAAATTATTGAAATATGTTCGTAGAAATTTTCAACAGGTTATAATTGCGACTCATTCTATAGAAATTATTTCTGAAGTAGATTCAGAGAATATTTTGAATGTTAGTAATAAAAAGAAAAATTTGAAGTATACAAATGAGTTACTCGCTGTTCAAAAAGTGGTAGATGAAATCGGAAGTATTCAAAATATGTCTTTGATACGTTTGTTTACGTATAAGAAATTACTATTTCTTGAAGGTGACGACATGTGGTATTTGAAGGGTTTTTTTGATAAGTTATATCCTGAGAGTGATTTTTCGATTGATCATATATTTTCTATAAAAATAAAAGGTTTTTCGAACTTAAAAAAATATTTTGAAGTAGCCGATTTTTTTAAGAATATTGATAGGAAGTTAAGTATAATTGGAGTTTTAGATAGAGATTATTATCCAGATTCGTTCTTGAATTCAATAAAACAGGATGCAGAAGTTAATGAGCGTCTAAAGTTACATATTTGGGCAAAAAAAGAAATAGAAAATTATCTTTTGGTTCCGGAGGTTTTATTTAGAATATCAAAAGGACAAGATAGAGATAAGTTTTATTTTGAATTAGAAGATATTTGTGAAACTTTTCGAGAAGAGACATTCCGAAAGTTTTTTGATAAGATGGTTTCTTATGGAACGGGAGATGGAAAAGAATTAAATTCTAAGTGGGAACCATCAACAATTTATTCTAAATGCCAAGAATTGTTTGATAATCGATGGAAAGTTAATCTAGAAAATAAAATGTCGATGATTAATGGTAAAGATTTAAAAAGTAAAATTTATAAATTTATTAATAAAGAGTATCATCAAAATTGCACAGATAGAATTATACTTAAAGAAATAAATAGAGAGGAAATACATAAGGATATTGAGAGTCTATTTTTAGACATTATTGATGGTATAGAAATATAGGTGTAATAGTAGGAGGATCTCATGATGATCACAGGTATTATTGCAGAATTTAATCCCTTTCACAATGGTCACAAGTACCTGCTCAAACAGGCAGAAGGGCTGAAGATTGTGGTCATGTCTGGGAATTTTGTTCAACGTGGCGAGCCTGCTATTGTTGACAAGTGGACACGGGCCCAGATGGCTTTGGAAAATGGAGCGGATCTGGTGGTCGAGCTCCCCTTTCTCGTGGCTGTTCAGTCGGCTGATCATTTTGCCAAGGGAGCGGTAGAAATCTTGTCCCGTCTGGGAATCGACCAATTGACCTTTGGGACAGAAGCGGTCTTAGATTACCAAGCGATTGCGACTGTTTATTCGGAGAAAGAGGCGGAAATGGAAGCTTTCTTGCGAAATCTTCCAGATGATTTATCCTATCCACAAAAGACCCAAAAAATGTGGGAAACCTTTGCTGGAGTGGAGTTCACAGGAGATACTCCCAATCATATCCTGGGCCTGGCCTATGCCAAGGCCTGTGCTGGGAAGGGGATTGCGCTCAAGCCCATCCAACGCCAGGGTGCAGGCTACCATTCAGAAGAAAAAGAGGTGGCCTATGCTTCTGCCACTAGTCTACGCCTACACAAGGAAGATCAGGACTTTGTCGATAAATTCATGCCTAATAGTCAACTCTTTCAGTCGGCTCCACAGGTATCTTGGGAGGATTATGACCAACTCCTCCGTTATCAAATCCTAACCCATCCGAATCTGACACAGATTTTTCAAGTCAATGAAGAACTGGCCAATCGGATAAAGGATGCAGTTCGAAGCGCTAGCTCTGTGGAAGAGTTGGTGGAGAAAGTCGCAACCAAGCGTTATACCAAGGCTCGTGTCCGTCGCATCTTGACCTACATCTTGGTAGGGGCGATGGATCAAGCTCTTCCCGATGCCATTCATGTCTTAGGATTTTCCGCAAAGGGACAAGCTCATCTCAAAGGCTTGAAAAAATCAGTAGAAATCGTGACCCGAATTGGTAAGGAACCTTGGGATGCTTTGAGCCAGCAAGCAGATCAGGTGTATCAACTAGGCCATCTCCAACTGCCAGAGCAGATCTGGGGTCGGGTGCCAGTGAGACTAAGAGATGAATAATAGATGGTTGGTAGAGTAGTTCCATCCGGGATGATGCGCAAAAAACTCTTCCAAGTCTTATGATTTGTGATATAATATAAAAGATTGAAAATAATTTGAAAAAATTTAAGGAGAATCCTCATGGGACGTAAATGGGCCAATATTGTTGCCAAGAAAACTGCCAAAGATGGTGCCAACTCAAAAGTATATGCCAAATTTGGTGTGGAGATCTATGTAGCTGCTAAAAAGGGTGAACCAGATCCAGAACTAAATACTGCTTTGAGATTCGTTATTGACCGTGCGAAACAAGCGCAAGTGCCAAAACACGTGATTGATAAAGCGATCGATAAGGCAAAAGGAAACACTGACGAAACCTTTACAGAAGGACGTTACGAAGGATTTGGACCAAATGGTTCGATGTTGATCGTTGATACTTTGACTTCAAACGTTAACCGTACAGCTGCCAATGTCCGTGCTGCTTTTGGTAAAAACGGTGGGAACATGGGAGCTTCAGGTTCTGTATCTTACCTCTTTGACAACAAAGGTGTTATCGTCTTTGCTGGTGATGATGCCGATGCCATCTTTGAGCTTTTGCTTGAAGCAGATGTGGATGTAGATGATGTCGAAGCAGAAGAAGGAACGATCACAGTCTACACTGCTCCAACTGATCTTCACAAAGCAATCGTTGCTTTGCGTGAATCAGGTGTCGAAGAATTCCAAGTAACAGAATTGGAAATGATTCCTCAATCAGAAGTTGAGTTGTCAGGTGAAGATTTGGAAACATTTGAAAAACTTTACAGCGTTCTTGAAGATGACGAAGACGTACAAAAAATCTACACAAACGTAGATGGATTCTAATCACTCGTAAGGACTGTAGTGAATCCCATAAATCAAGAAAAAGGATAGCTTCTTAGATCAAGCTATCCTTTTTCTCTGTTTGATGAGGAACTATCTTTTGTAAGTGATGTCCTGTATAAGCGTAAATACGGGTCAGGGGTGATTGGGAGAGTGTGGAAACCTTAAAATAGAAATAATGGTCTCGATGATCCCGACTTTTGGTGTGGTGAAGACGAAAGTAGTTTCGCTGGCCTGCTGCCATAGAGTGGAGAATATCGTCTTCTAAAAAGACGAGCGGCGTAGAAGTAGCGGCCCACTTGTAAAAGTCCATCTCAAATTGGTGGTAATTCTCCGAAAAATAATCAAATTGTAATTCGTGTTTAGTCTGAATAGGTTTCATAGGCTGTTTCCTCAGATTCAATAAAAATGATAGAGTCTACGAGGAGACGGTAGTAGTGGCCATCGCTTTTGAGAAGAAGCTCAGAAGCAGATAAGGTGTGAATCAAACCTGTGTAGGTTGCAAATTGATTCCCCTCTAAAGTCGTGATCGAGATCGTCGTTTGTTGTTGAAAGGCCTGCTCCAGGAGCTGGATCTGTTCAGCAAGTGGAAGAACTGTGAGCTGACTACGGTCAATTTCTTTTGTATGCAGGGCAGTTGTGTGCTCGGATAAAAAGAAGCCAGCCCATTTGGCCATGCCACGATCTTGAAATTCGCGGGCAGATTGATAAGGGAGATAAGAACGGTCAATCATGTTAATCCATCTAAGCCTCCTGCGGAATGTCCGCCTGTTAGTTTACTGCGTGCAATGGCGCGTGAGTTTTCTAGTAATGAGGAGCCTTTCTGAAGAGAGGTGAAGCCAAATTGGTCTCGAATGCGGTCAATGGTCTGTTGAAGTTTCTCCTCTTTTTCCAGAGCTACTGGATCATCAAAGAGAGAAAAGAGTTGAAGAGACTCCTCGACAAGTTCTCCATAAAAAACACCAATCTGCCGAATGGCTCCGCCTTCGTACTTGGAGCGAAAAAGCCGCAGAACCGTATCGGATAAAACCTTGGTGGATTGGGTAGGCTCAATTTTTTGCTGGCAGTGAATGGACGGAAGCCCCTCGATTTTGGAGTAGGAAGCATGAATGGAGACCAGCTGGGTCTTCTTTTTTTTCCGTCGCAAGCGAATAGCCACCTGCTCAGCCATCTCCCGAAACACCAGTTCAATATCAGCTTGTAGATGGTAGTCATAGGGCAAGATTTGAGAGTTGCCAATGCCTCGTGACTTCGGACGATAAGGCTTGTGGACATTGCTTTCATCAATGCCATGAGCATGGAACCACAGTTGAAGGCCCATGACTCCAAATTCTTTCTTTAAGAGATCTGGATGAGCCTGGGCCAGTTCTTTAATCGACGTGATCCCGATCTTTTGCAATCGTTTTTCAGTGCGATGTCCAATGCCCCAAAAATCAGTGAGCTGGGGCAGTTTCCAGACCTTACTTTCTACATCTTCATAAGACCAATTGGAGCGCATATTTCGGCAATGCTTGGCTTCATTGTCCAAGGCTAGCTTGGCAAGAAGGGGATTGGCATTGCTGAGGCCGATGGTAGAGTAGATTCCAGTTTCCTGCCAGATCCTTTTTTGGATTCTGGCAGAAAGGAGATCCAGTTTTTCCTTTCGAGAGAGGGAGGGATCTGGAATAAAATAATTTAAGGAAGAAGTCAGATCGATAAAGCCTTCGTCAATCGAGTAAGGGAAAATATCATCTGGTGCCGCAAATTCCTGAAAGACTTTTTGAATCTCCATATTGACCTGAATATAAGCATTCATCCGTGGAGGCACAATCAGGGTCCTCTTGGCCCAGGATTCAATGGATGCAATAAAGGCTGGATCTGTTGGCAATCCTTGTTTTTTAGCGACGTAGCTATTAAATTTTCTGGTTTTGAGGTCAAAAGGTAGGTCGTAGCTACGGCTGACATTTTTCTTGCCAAAGACTTGTTTGAAAACGGGAGAGCTCGCCAAAATCAGGCCAGCAGAATTGTCGCTCCGACTCATGACGCAAAGGGAAGTCGTCAAGGGGTTGAGCCCTAGACGGACACATTCACAACTGGCATAAAAACTTTTCATATCCACAAAAGCAATATCAGAATGAGGCTCACGTGAATAATCAAATAGCATATTTAAACCTCAAGTGGAAGAAAATGCCCGACCACAATGCCGACGATTTTGGGCTCGTCTTCATAGGGAGCAAATAAATCATCGTAGTCAGGGTTGATGGATTCTAAGCGCAAGCCTTCAGCCTCCCGATAGACTTTCTTGATGTAGGTTTTTCCATTCCAGATGAGGGCGTAGACAGCACCATCATAGTCAAAACCAGTCTGCTTCATGAGGGCAACAGAGCCATTGGGGTAGAGAGGTTCCATCGAATTTCCGGATACCCAAGATGCGAAGTCATGCTGGATCTCTTTGTCAAAATAGACGGTTTCATAGTCCGTTTCGTTGTCATAAAAGGTGTGTCCTAAACCGGCTGCTAGCTCAATCGAAAGAACCTTATAAGCAGTCAAGGAAACAACTTTTTGCTGCTGTTCCAATAACTGGCTGGCCAACTGGTCGACTTTCTTTTGATGAGGTGGGGTTAATAAAGGGTAGGTGTAGAGTGCGGAGTCTTTGTTAATAAAGTAGTCCTCTTTAACGGAGAGGCGCTTGGCCAACCTCCTGAGATTTTTTTCGTGTGGCTCCGCCAAGCCATTCTCCCAACTGGAGTAAGTCTTGCGAGAAATCTTGAGATCCTCGTAGACATCTGCTTGGGTCAAGCCTTTTTCCAGGCGTCTTTCTTTTAGTTTTTTTGCATCAAACATGTCGCTTCTCCTATGTAACGTTTTAAAAGTTACATATAGTTTATCAAAAATGAATCCTTTTTGCAAGAGAAAAATTCAGTTGAAAACGAATGAAAAGGCTTGGATTTTGAATGAAAAAGGAGTATAATCAGTTTTACAACTTCTAACAACGAGGAATTATATGAAAAAAAGTTTTATCCACCAACAAAAAGAAATTTCGTTTGTTAAAACGACGTTTACACAATATTTAAAAGATAAATTGGACATCATTGAAGTCCAAGGACCAATTTTGAGCAAGGTCGGAGACGGGATGCAGGATAACCTTTCTGGGATTGAACATCCGGTATCTGTCAAGGTCCTTCAAATTCCTGATGAGACTTATGAAGTCGTGCATTCACTTGCAAAATGGAAACGCCATACCTTGGCACGTTTTGGTTTTGGCGAAGGAGAAGGTCTCTTTGTCCATATGAAGGCTCTTCGTCCAGATGAAGATTCGCTAGACGCTATCCACTCTGTTTATGTAGACCAATGGGACTGGGAAAAAGTCATCCCAAATGGTCAACGCAACATCGCCTACCTCAAAGAAACGGTTGAAAAAATCTACAAGGCGATTCGTTTAACAGAACTAGCAGTAGAAGCGCGCTATGATATTGAGTCAGTTCTTCCAAAACAAATTACCTTCGTTCACACAGAAGAGTTGGTGGAACGCTATCCAGATTTAACTCCAAAAGAGCGTGAAAATGCCATTGCCAAAGAATTCGGAGCCGTTTTCTTGATCGGGATTGGTGGAGAGCTTGCAGATGGCAAACCACACGATGGACGTGCACCTGACTACGATGACTGGACAACAGAGTCTGAAAATGGCTACAAGGGCTTGAATGGCGATATCCTCGTCTGGAATGACGTTCTAGGTTCCGCCTTTGAGTTGTCTTCAATGGGGATCCGTGTTGATGAAGATACGCTTCGCCGTCAGGTTGCGATCACAGGGGACGAGGATCGTCTCCAATTAGAGTGGCACAAGGCTTTGTTAAATGGTCTCTTCCCACTCACGATTGGTGGAGGGATTGGACAATCTCGTTTGGCTATGTTCTTGCTTCGTAAGAAACATATCGGTGAAGTCCAAACCAGTGTCTGGCCTCAATCTGTCCGTGATGAATATGAAAATATCCTATAAGGAAAGAAAGAGAGTGGGACAGAAATCGGTAATTCGTTAGAATTCGATTTCGTCGTC
>OGKA01001880.1_pt1 | contig 14973 bp, 16 predicted proteins | sample 1572211 | NCBI WGS metagenome assembly OGKA01 (sample SAMEA2582125, study PRJEB24529) | metagenome | biome: Human gut stool | place: China | collected 2011
AAAATAAAAATGCATATAGGTTCATCATAGTTTTATTGAATTTTCTCTCCGTTTTTATATTAGCAAATTCATAATTTTCTGTCAAGACCCCTTGCAAATGAAAAAATAACTTGAATTCAAATTCAAACAGAGTTAACATCACCACAACCTAAAACGAAAGGTGGTGAGGATATGAAAGAGATGACCGAACTTAAAATGGTATATGAGCTTGTGATTTCGAGAGTTAATCTTCTTGACAAGGGCTATCAACATAATCAAAAGAATATTTATCGTGAAGAAACATTACAAGAACTTTGTCTTGGACTTCATTCTATGTGCGTAGGTACAGAGTCAACATATTTCAACGGTCACACAAATATTATTGATGATACTTTCCTTTGCTTTGGCATTAAAGGCTTGATGGATACCAATCGCAGACTTAAGGATGCAATGCTTTTCAATGTTCTCTCATATATGACAAATGAATTGCTCGGTAAAGGCAATACTGTTGCTGCTATTGATGAACTGTATCTATTCCTCACTAATATGACGGCTATTGAATACATACGAAATGCATCAAAGCGTGTTCGTAAAAAGGAAAGCTCGGTTATCCTCGCAAGTCAGAATATTGATGACTTTTTAATTGAGGGCGTTAAGGAATATATAAAACCGCTTTTCTCGATTCCGACACATCAATTTTTGTTTAATGCAGGAAGTGTTGAGCCAAAGGTATATATGGATGTACTGCAAATTGAAGAGTCTGAATTTGAGAGAATTCGTTATCCTGAACGAGGCACTTGTTTATTCCGTTGTGGTAACGAACGATACTTACTTCAAGTTATCGCACCTGAGTTTAAGCAAATTATGTTTGGTAAAGCCGGAGGAAGATAAAAAATAATGCAGAACTATTTTCAAGTTCTGCATTTAGTCTATTCGATATAATCGATTATATCTCCATAATCAATATTTATTGCATGATTAGGATTATTTTTACAAACAAATTGAAATCGATTTTTTTCTACTTGTTTAACGCTTAGTTTTCGTGCGGTATTCGAATTGCATTTCGGACATTTTTCTGTTTTTATATAGTGTATTTTGTTGCTTTTAATAACAAATTTCCAATATCCTTTTCTTATTTTTAATGATATTAGTATTATTAAAGCACAAATTAAAAGTATAAGTAGAAACATTAAATAAACCATGAATTTATGAGTTTGAAAAACATCAAAAGTTTTCAATATTGGACTGTCTTCATTTGACTTTTTGAAAAAACTAATGATAGTAGTAGCGTTTGCTATTAATGCAACAATATCTAATATTAAGTAGAAATAATAATTTCCTAAATTTTTCGACTTGCTTTCTACGCAATTGTTAATCGGAATCAATAAATCATTGTTACATTGGAAATTGTTAATAATTGATTTATTTATATTATTACCATTAAATTCATTATTTGACATATATAATTCTCCTTTGATTTATATGATACTACAATTTGCACATTTTTCAAATAATAAAAGTACTTTTTTACAAATAATTCAAATTTGATAAACGAAGAGGTGATGATTTATGAGTTCTAAAGTGATTTTATCGAAGATATTTAAATCAGCAGTAGCAAGCGATAAAAATGCAAGAAAAGTTATAGGTATCATTATTGGTTCGGTTATTGGGCTTTTGCTTATTCCTTTAATTTCATATATGGGTATTATCGGTAATATGGATTCTATTGAAATAGATACTAACCAAGTACAGCAATCTATTGTTCAAAATATGTCAGCAGAAGAAAAAGCAAAACTACAGCATGTTGAAAATGTGATGAATGAGATTTCAAAGGAATGCTCGAAACGAAAATTAAAAAGTATCGTAAGTAAAAAGGCACAGGCGGTTTACGCTTGTGCCTTTTATGATGTCGAGAAGTCTGATAATGATTTCATTTCAAAACTTGTTGATTGTTTTGAACAGGCAAAGGACGATAATGAACTACTTAATATGTTGAATTCCACTTTCGGTACGAATATATCAGCTGAGGATTTCAACCACTTAATATCTACCTTTATGACCGGGCAAATAAAGACGATGAATGCTGGCCCTCTATTCCGACCATTGCAAAAGAATTAAAGCTCTCTGAATCAACAGTTCGGAGAGCTTTGAAGGATTTAAGAAAAGAGGGATTTATTGTTACTGAACAGAGATACAGAAAGCATGGCGGTAAGAGCAGTCTGCTTTACAAACTGAAAATGCAGTAAGCCAAAAAGTAAAACCTTCCGCCAAGGGAGTATTATGCTCACTCGGTGGAAGGTGGCTCCTGTCATCAGGATAGGTGAAGTGAAGTGCCCAATTTAAGATATACAACAGAAAGAATGATGTATTCTAAGGAGTTAATCAACAACCGCCGTTATAAGAAACGAAACCACTTTTTTGCTTATTCGTACCTGTTACATTATAAAGCACGAGATACATTCCGTCAATTTTTCCAAGGCAGACACAGCGTTCATTAGAATCAAGGCTGCCGATTTTAGTCTTTTTTGCTGTATCGGCATAAACCGCCTGAGATGACGATTTATTTTTATATGTTTTACTGTCGGTCGGTGCTTTTTTTATTCCTCCTGCATATTTCACAAAGCCTGCTTTATGATTTTTACTGCCGTAATTATATACGATTACATAGGAATTGCCCGATTTTCTGTAACATTTTGCAGATGCTTTTGCCTTAAGAGAATCAGATTTTTCGGCTAAATTGCTCACATTGTAAACAGGCTCGGGAGTTGAACCGTTTTCCCAGTTTGCAGGTGTTGGGAATTTATTTGTTGATGAATTCGCTGAAGCAGGTGCTTTACCGTTTGAATTAATGATTGCTTTAATCATTTTTATATCTTTCTGCGTGGAAACGGACGACGATGACTTATATTCAACAAGTGTTGCAGGAATTTTAAGATTCTTATGTACCCAACCTATTGCGTAGTTTGACGGATAATTATTATTCATCTTCTTTGCAAGCCCAAGCTCCTTACTGATAATTGCGTTTAAGTTGCTGTCGCCGAGCGTTTCGTTAAGCCAGCCGTGTATATTGAGGTAAAATGTCGGCTTGCACTGCTTTATAAAATCACGCAGTGCTCGTGTTTCGACTGCCCTGAAGCTGCCCCAATCCCTGTTTATATCAATGTGGTTTGCCGTGCATCTTCCGAAAGCGGTATTGCAGGCACGCTGATTATTTGTTCCTGCAATCACGCCGTCGGGATTTGCACAGGGAACAATGACGAGTGTATAGTTTTTCAGCTCTTTTATGTGATTTACAAAATAATCTATCAACACATTTGCCTCATTTACAAGCACCTGTCCGTCACGGTAATACTCATCTTCAAAGCCGTGTATAGCAAAATCCATAAATAATGTTTTCTTGACAGGCGTATTATCTTTAACAAGTACAAGATATTTGCTTGCAATATAACCTTCCTTTTTATTGCTTAAAACAATTTTATCCCATGTGTATCCGTTAGCTTTTTTTACGGACTTTGCTATTCTTGTCACCTTTATTCCGTTTTTTAAAGAAGAGACAATACTATAGCTTGTTCCTGGACCGCTCCTTACATTAACCGAACCGCTCACCTTGATTTTGCATTCCTGATTAAGACTATTATTATCCTCGCAATTAATAATAAATGCCTCAAGATTTCTGCCTTGTACAGATGTGCCGTATTTTACTTTCTTTACATTTTTATTATCGAGTGCAATTTGTGTTGAATTAACATTGAGCGAAAGCGAATCATCATTGACAGTTATATTCTGCGTTGCAGTTAAGCCGTTATAGGTCTTTACGGTGACGGTAGTTTTGCCTCTCTTCCGGCCTGTTATATAACCATTACTGTCAATTGTTGCTATGCTTTTGTCCTTAACGGAATAGGTCAGCCTGTATGAATACGCTCCCTTTGAAAGAGAATATGTAATCCTGTGATTATCTGAGCCTTTTTGAATTACATTATTTTTATTTGTAATCTTAATGCTTGTCGGCTTTTTGCCTACGGTTATTTTGCAGGTGGCTTTTATACCGTTGAAGGTTACGCAGGTAATCGTCGCCGTACCCTCTTTAATTCCAGTAACAATTCCGTCTCCGTCAACCGATGCAATTTTTGGATTTGATGAGCTGTACTGCCTCAGTCTTGAATAACCGCCAACCAATGTTGAGTCAAGATCAACACTTTTTTCGCTTATTCCTATAGAGGCTGATGTGATATTGAGCTTTAATCCTGTTGCAGCCTTTACAACATTGATTTTGCAGACTGACGTTTTGCCGTTTTCCGTTTCAGCCGTAATATTGGCAATGCCTGCTTTTTTACCGATTATTTTTCCGTTTTTGTCAACGGACACAACACTGTTATTGCTGCTTTTATAGGTAATGCCGTCTTTAACTGTTTTGTTATCCTGATTTTTAAGATAAAGCTGATACGGCTCTTTGACGCCGATTTTGCAGCTTTCGCCGACCGTAAATCGGATCGATTCGATTTCTTCCTTTACAGGTTCTGTAGTCGGTGGCTGTGTGGTGCTTTCCTGATTATCTGTCGTTTGCCTGTCCTCGGGAACGGTCGCGCTTTCCTTTATATTATTAGTTGTGCTTTGTGCGGCGGATTCGGATAAGACAGCAGTTGTATTTTCTTCATTTGCGTATACACTCAAAGTGGGTACTGCCATAAGCAGTGCCACGGTTACAAGCAACGCTGTAATTTTAGTGAATTTTCTTTTCATAATGTTCTCCAATTAAAATTTATAAGAAAAAACTTTGAGCTTTTTGTTATCAGGTGCATTGTTATTTATATAAATACTGTAAATGCAATCATCATAAATTATTTGTGGACAATAATAATAGTTTTCATAATCAATGTTTATAATATGAGTGGAGTCCTTAATTCTATCGTTTATCTCTATTTTATTGTTGGTGATTTCTAATACAACAGTGCCTTGATAGTGGTAATCTTCTATTCCTTCGTCATAATAATTTGCCGGAAGGGTTATTGTATTTGTGTTTTCATCAAAACGAGGAAGATTTGTATTGACGGAAACACATTCATTTTCAAAAACAATGCTGTCAAGTTCTTTCATATTTTTATCAAAAAGTATGATTTCGTCTTTAAAATCATTTGCGTCGTGACCAAGACTTATATAGTATTCGCCAAAAGGATACAGAAAGCTGTCATACATATCGCCTCGTCCAATGTCGATAGTATTATTTGAATACTGTTTTACCTCGGTTTCACTTGCATAAGTGAATTTGCCGTTTTTGAAATTTAATTTCATTGCAGATGTTACATCTCTTTCAGGTTCGCCGTATCTTTCACCTTCAATATATTCATTTATATACATATAATTCTTGGTACAATATATTTTTGCAGATCCGCCCAAAACTGCTTTCAGACCTTTTGAGAGTTCACCCGTTTCAACATCTATCGTACTGATAACGGCATACTGTGCGGTTTTTGCATTTTCAAAGCAGACAATGTTTTTTGATGACGCATATGTTGTTTCTTCATTCTGCTTAATCCACGGAATTGTATAATTCTTATCGTTTGTTTCAACATTATAATCTGATGTTAAATAAAGAATACCACTAATCATTCTTGCCTGATTATATTCTCCGCTTTGCTCAATTTCAGTAATCAATGACGGATTTGATTTATCGGAAATATCATAAATCTTTATTATCGTTGTGTTAAAATCACGCTTATATTTATCAGCGGACATAGGATTTGATTTATCTAAAATAATTACAAGACGGTTATTATAAACAAAAAGATTGTTTATTTTGTAAAAATCAGAATATTCACCGTCTGTATCGGAAGCAAGTTTATCAATTACTGAAACAAATTCTGATTCGTTATCCTGGATCTTATATATATAAACCTTATTTCTGTTGGTATAGCCTTCTACATCAAAATAAGCACAGTAGATATATTCGCCATCTGTTTTTACAACATCAGGCTTTTCAACATTCTCTTCATCTTTTACTAAAGTAGTATTGAAAATACCACATCCACCCTCTGAAACGGAAGATTCTTTTTCAAGCTCGGTTATTTTTGAGTTAACCTCGTCATAGTTGCCGAAACCTGAAATTTTTTCAGTATTAAACACATCTGAATTTGCTGCAAAGGCAATACCTGCAATCAATATGAAGCAAGCGGCAGCAGAAATAATCGGTTTAAAGTAATTCTTTTTCTGCTCAAATTTAATCGTTTTATGCTCTTCATTTGATGAAATTTTCTGTCTTAATATCTCTTTATTAAGACTGTCAGGCATACTCGGCTCTACACTGTCAAATCTATTTTTAATAAAATCAAAATCATTATTTTTCATTGCAAACACTCCTTTAAGATAAATAGCGTTTCATTTTGGATAAGCTTCTGCTCAGCCTCTGTCGGACATTTCCTGCAGTAAAACCTGTTATTTTTGCAATTTCCTTGCTGTTGAGTCCCACAACTACCGAAAGCAGAACAATATTTCTGTCATCCTCGCTTAATCTGTTTAATGCCTGTTTGAGTTCTTCACGCTCAACATCGACGGTATTGTTATATGAAAATGCATTTGCATAATCTTCAATGTCACAAGTATTTCTCTGCTTTATCTGTTCCTTGATTGCAGACATACAGCCGTGATACAGTATTGTAAACAGCCATGATGAAAATGCTTTAGGATTTTTTAATTTTCCAAGCTGTTCAAAAGCAGTAAGCATACAATCTTGTACAACATCTTCAGCATCCTCACTATTGCCGAGTTTATAATATGCGTAGTTAAAAAGTTTCCGTTTGTAATTATCATAAAGAATACAAAAAGCATCTATGTCGCCTCTTTTAGCCCTTATAACAAGTTCTTTTTCGTCCATATTCTTACCGCCTTTCTGACGCCATCATAAATATAGAGTTAAATAATATTGGGAATGTTACAAATAGATTTTGATGTTTTTATAAAAATAAAGAGGAACTGAGTCTTTTTCAGTTCCTTAATAATTTAATGTTTATGTTTTTTTGCTATGATAAAAATTATTAAAATACATACACCTATTATACAAGGAATGATTATTTTATTTGTATTTTGATTATTCGAGTCGGGCTGAATGTTATTTATGGGTGTATTGGTGTGGTTTTGAATTGTTGTATTTGTTTTTTGTGTTGTAGAAATTGTTGTTTCTGATGTTTTTTCCTTTGTTGTGCTTGATTCGTTTATTCTATTTTCTTTAGATTGTTTGCTGGTTTGTTCACCTGATTTTGTTTTATTTTTCAAAGTTGTTGTTTCACCAAAATCAACAAGAGCGTTAATATAAGGTAATTCTTGATTTTTATTTATAAGTTTTATATAAATAGTATTATTGCTTTGCGAAACAATTTTATAGTCTTTGTTTTCTTCCGAAAGAGGAAATTCCCAATTTATCACTACACCTTTGCCGTTATATGAAATTGTGAACTGCTCTGAATCATTATTATAAGATATTTTAATATCATCGCTGTATTCTTTATCGTTTACACAGGCAATTGTATCTTGACAATTAGGACGTGGCTCCCAATATTTAGTTGTGTTTTCGGCAAAAGCTGACAGACTGCCGGATAAAATTGTTGTAGCTAATAATATAATTGATATAAATATTGATATTGCTTTTTTCATAATAAAGTACCTCTCTCAAATAAAATTTTAATGGATTTACATTGCGTTTTTTATAATGTATTTATACCACTTCCCATCAATTTTTTCTGATATAATTAAAGAGCTGTTTTGCAATGTGATTGTTACAACAAATTAAGAAAATAAAAATTTTTATATAAATGCGCGCAAAGATTCTGCATGCCATAGGCACACAGAACCTTTTTGATTATATTGGATTGTAATTAACAGCCACCACTGTATGCAGCGAAGCCACACTTATAGTTTGATGTTCCGTTGACTTTATAGCATACAAGATACATTCCATCAACCTTACCAATACACTGGCAGGATTCCTGCGGATCAAGACTGCCGATTGTAGTTTTTTTAGCTGTATCAGCATAAATGGTTTCTGATGTTGAACCATTCTTCCAGTTCTTAGCCGTCGGAAAACTGCCAGTTGTAGTTCCACCGGTTGAACCAGTTATTTTGCTTTGATCTTTTGGACGAAGAACACCAAGCAATGGACAACCATTAGAATGCGTATGAGAGTGTGTTGTTTTTGCCATAGCTTTTTGATTCCAATTCTGATCGTATGTGCTAAACGAATTATGAGTTCCTCCTCCTATACCAATTGCGATATGTCCACAATTGTGATTGGAACTTACGTTGGCCCCCCCATACAACAATATCTCCTTTTTTAGGAACAAATGAGGCATTATTGCCAGAGATTCGTGTGAAATTATTTGTCAAGGCAGAATAGGAAGTGAAACTTTCATAATAATTTCTTGCATCTCCCCAGGCACCCGGTTTTATACCAAACACCTCATCAAGATAGTATTTAATTAAGTCAACACACTGTACTCCTGAAACGCCATCATAATCCATTGCCTTTCCTAAGTGTTTACTTATAAACTGATCAAATGTCATAAATTTATTCCTCCTTATATTTCATTGTTTTATATTATGACTTGTTATTTGAATTAGTAATATTTTGTATTAGACCAATAAAAGTCTGAACAAAATTATCACTTTTTGTTGATTCTGTTCCAGTTGCTTCAAACTTTGGTAAATTTGTTATAAACATCTGGAATTTTTCAACAAATGATTTAATTTTATTCATAAATCCCTCCTAAACTCTAATTTTAATTCCGTTATTATATATTTAAACATTCAATAATTGGTTTAATATTCAGAAATATAGTTGTTAAATGAGATTTATAAAAGAACAGATATATTTGTCGATGTTAAAAATATTGTAAAGAAGATTTTGTTTTAAAAGCGCTTTATGGAACATATCATCTTCATAAATATGGTTGTTAAAACCAATGATTATGTAACGCATTTTTGCTTTTATCTGTTCTGATATATAATCTGCAAATTACAATGTGTTTCATTTTATAAAATCACTTTGCTGATAAATTTTAATACCAGAATTATTTAATTTGTATTTTTAACATCGACTGAAAGATAATGTTCTTTTTTAATTATTTGTTGAACATTGCTTTCATATGTGTAGTTGCAATAATGAACAAAGAAGTAACACTTTTTTAAAAACTTTTTGAAATGGTCAAAAAATACGCAGAAAAAAACAAGGACTCTATAATTAAGAGTCCTTGTTTAGTTAACATTTAAAAGGTTAGTAGGTTAGATGTACCATTGATTTTTTGTGTTGAAACAAGATTTTTCTTAGCATAGTGTGTGCAAGTAACACGATATTGATATCCACTTGGGACAGAAATGCTTTTTGATAAAATATATTGATGACTGTTGTTGTACAAATCAGAATATGTTTGATAATTGCTCCAAGATGCACTGCTGTTACTTCTTCGTTGTATTGAAACTTTTGTAAATCCACATTTTGAAACTTCTGATGAGCCATAAGTTGTTCCAGCAATTATTAAAGAATTTCCATTCTTCTGTATTGCAATGGAATGTCTATTAATTAAATCTGAAGACAATGGCATAATTTGATTGTCTGGATTATTAGAAAGTATTTCTTCAAATTCCTCATCTGATAAGACAATATCTTGCCATTCTGCTTCTTCTCCTCCTACTGCTGCAAATGCCACTTGTGGGATTAGTAAAGCGAAAATTAAACATCCTGTTATTACTAAATTAATTATTTTTTTCATATAAACCTCCTGATCATTCTAATGTTTTGGCAATTTCAACACCTTTATCCAAATCACAATTAAGAACGCTTATTGAATAATCTATATCATTGTCGACATAGCAGATATAAACTTGTTCACTTGAAGAAAATATAAGAACATCCATTCCATTAATAGTAATTTGCTTGGCAGAATCATATTGTTTGCCAATTTCACCCTGACCTACAAGCATTTCGCCTATATCAGCACTTTTGTATTTAGTGATACCAATACAGCCTGTGATATTATTATCAAGTTTGAAATCGACGTCCGCTGATAAAGAAGAATCATTCTCTGTAATTCTGATATCTTCTTTTGAATAGTTGTCATTCAAAAAAGCAGCAGGCAATATAATTTTATCAAATCCCGCATTTTCAAGTTCACTAATTAAATTAACATTGTCATTAGAATGATAATTTGCATTTTGATTACCCTCACGCAAATCCATTTTGAAATGGTCACTGAAAAATTGAACGATTTTATCAGATGTTTCATTATGAACATATCGCGCGCTTACTGGTATAGCGATACTTGCAATTATAATGAAAACAGCTGCAATTAAAAATACTTTGCTGAATTTAATCCTTTTTGCATGTGTTTTGGTATTATCTTGATTTTCTTCGCTGTTATTTTCTAAAGTAATAACTTCACCCTGAGAACCAAAATATGCATTATCTAGAACATCCGCACATAAGTCTATCAGTTCAGCATCCATTTCCTCCGGATTTTTATTAAGTTCTTCATCCATAATTCCTTGAATATCTTCAAGTGATAAGGTCATTGATTTGGATTTTAATGTTTCTAAAAGTGTTAATCTATCCATAATATCACCTTTCTATATTTTAGGTTGTTTTATAATTTGAAAAGGTAACGCAATTTCAATATTTTTTTTCAAATTCTTTTGCTGACTTTCTTAATTTATTACAAATTCGATAGTGTTTTTGTTTTACTGCTGATTCTGTTGAACCAATTATATTGGCAATTTCCTTCATTTTTAGTCGGTCAAAATATATGTATTTAATTATCAGGTATTCATCTTCTGATAAAAATGAATGTAATTTGTCTCTGATTTCATTGTTATATATTTCTTCAATTTTTTCTTCTATACCATTTTGTTCAAACGGTAATTCGAAATCTTTGTTTTCAATGTTATCTTGTTTTTCCTTTTGTTTATATATTTCCCGATACTTTAAATTAATAATATTATTAAATGTTGCATATAGCCATTGTTTTGGTTTTTCGGGTTTGCCAAATTTTTCTATTTGTTTGCATAAAGCTAATGATACTTCGGACATAACGTCATCAATTTCATTTGGATGACTTTGTAGTTTGATTTTGCAAATCTTACGTAACTGCGATTCGTATTCTTGCCAAATTTCCGTACATATTTTTCTTTGGTTTTCGTTCACTAATTAACCTCTTTTCTATTATTTTTTAATGAATTTTTTAGAGCCTGTATAGTATCTATGATTATAATTCTTTCCTTGCTTGAACAATCTGATAATATTTTTGATATCATTGATAGTGAAGCATTTAAATTTGAATTTGTATTACCAAATAAAATTATATTTGCATCACAATTGAGTGCATTGGCAATATTTACTAATACTGGCAAACTTAATTTTGTATTTGCATTTTCTATATTACTCATATGTGTGACAGAAATTCCTGTAATTTCAGCAAGTTTTTCTTGAGTGATATTTTGATTGATTCTTTCTTGTTTAATTCTAATTCCTATATCTTTATAGTTAATCTCCATAAAAGTACCCCTTTTCATCATTGGTACTTTAATTCTATAAAAATTTTATTGTCCTTTTAATATACTACATAAATAATATATTTGTATAGATAAAGTTTGAATTTTTATAATTTTATTTAAAAAAAGTGTTACTTTTTAGCAAGTTGAAACAACTTTATATAATGAAAGTGTTATAAATTCATATGAATCACTATGCGATAGGAGGGAATAATGAATAAAACTCTATAATAGGAGGGAATAATGAATAAAACTCTATAATTAGTAGTAACTGACTGCTTTTTGCAGATTTATAAATTAAGAAAAAAAGCCTATACATTTCTAAAAAGATTTGTATAGGCTTTCTAATTATAATTTAATAAATATAATTAATTGTTTTAAGAATTTATTCAAATTAATTTCTAATTCTTTTTTTAGTTTTAATATTATTGCTGGATCAATTATTTCTTTAATAAATTCATATAGCACTGAATTTATTGTTTTAGATATTTTATTATATACTGAATTATTAATTAAATCCGATGAATAAATACAAATATTAAAATATATATCAAGTAATTTGTTATAGCAAAATGTTTTTTGTATTATTATATTATGTTTTGTTGATTTTTTTAGTTTTATGGAAATATCAATAATTATATGGTATACTATTCAAATAAATACATTTTCCGAGGAAGAATAAAAATGTTTAATTATCCACTTATTGTTACAATTGACACTAATATTTTCGATGCGAAAAAATACGATTTAAGCAAAGGAAGTACACTACAAATGCTTAAAAAGTATGTTGACGATGGAATAATTAAAGTAGTATTAAGTGAAATTGTAGTTAAAGAATCTAAAAACCATATTGCAAAACAAGTAAAAAAAATTTGCAGTATTGCAAGAAAATTAAGAACTAATATTTTACAAGAATCAACTGAGTATTTGGTAAATTATGTTGGCTTGGACAGATTATTGGAAATTCCAAAAAACAAAGGGGATCTTGTTAAAAAAGGTGTAGAAAAGTTTGATACTTATATAGAAAGTATCAATGCGGAAATTCTTGGAATTGATTTAATAAATTTTGAAAAGATCATAGATGATTATTTTGATATAAATCCTCCTTTTGAAGAAGGATTGAAAAAACGGAAAGAATTTCCTGATGCCTTTATTGCTAATCAAATCATAAATCGTTTTGGAAATGATGAAAATGTTGCAATAATTAGTAACGATAAGGGCTTTAAGAAAGCTTGCAAAAACACTCCAAATCATCATTTCTTTAGTTCGTTGGAAGAATTATTTGATACAATAAATAAAGAAAAAGAAGTGGCATATGCAGAAATAAAGAACTTTATAAAAGAACAACGATTTCATATTAGTTCTGATTTTATAAAATATATCAAATTAAACGGAAATATTGATGTAAGAGGTCTTTCATATGATAATGATGGCATTGAGTATGGATTTGATTATTATGAATCTTACATTCACAATATTTCAAGTTTTGAATTTATGATTTATTCTATAGATGAAATAAGTGAAAAAAAATCAAAAGTTACTCTTTCGTGTAAAGCAGATATATCTGCCGATTGTTTTTATGACGATTATTCAAATGCTGCTTGGGATTCTGAAAATAAGGAATATTGTTTTGTTGATACAATAAAGATGAGAGAAGAACATGCAGCGAATTTTTTATGCAGGATAGAACTTGATCTCGAAAATAAATTGTACAATATTTTTCCGTTCACAATTGTTTTGGACGGAGATTCAAGAAAAAAGAGATATGAGCTTGAAAATCAGTCTGCTCTCGATTATGAACAAGAAATTCAAGATTTGGAAAGAGAACAACTTGGATTTATTCCTCTTGGGGAATATGAAGCTTTTTTAGAAAACGAGTTGTCCAATTCAGAATTTTCTGAAAAAATAATTGAAAGATTTGATATAATTAACCAATTACATCAATATTATGAAGATTTTTCAATTACTTTTGATTCAATGAGTGAAATACTTAATGAATCAAATCCATACAAATATATTAAATTAATATATGAAAAATTAGTTGACATATCAGATATTCCTCATATTAACGATATTGAAAATATAAAAGAAAATGAGATCGAAAAAATAAAAGATTGGACAAATCATAAATCTGAAACAGCGTATAACATTTTTAATGAAGAAAATCTTCCTGATATGCTTAATTATGGAGAAAGTATTACTATAATAGGAATTGATGACAGCAAATTTACTCTCAACATCGATGAAATTGATATATCTCCAACTGAAGGAAGTGAAGAAACTATAGATATAGGTTTATGCAATAGTAAAAACGAAGTGATTAGAGGATACATAAAATTAATTGTTGGTTATCTAAATTTTGATGAGGATGGCGGTGCTTCTGATGGCAAAAGTGATGAAATTATATATGAGTATAAAGATATATTAAATGCATTAGATGAATTTATTTCTCAACAAAATTGTATTGTTGAAGATGAAAAGCAAGTTGTTGAAATAATCAAGTCGATTTTACCGTCAGATTAATAAAAATACTACATTGAATAATTAATCATGCTTGAATTTATAGAACAATGGGGATATATATAGATGATTGATGAAAATCTAATGAAATTTATTGAGGATTATCCTAAGCTTGTAAAATCGTTGATATCACATAATTTATTTAATTTTAATCTTAGAAAAAGATTAAAATCATTTTCTAAAATATTGCAATCTTCTGATTTTTCTTTAGAACAATCGAATGATATTTTTGCAGAGTACTTCGACGCTACCATATGTTTAAGAACAAATTATCTTAATGCCACTTGTCCGGTTGAAATTAATATAAGTAAATTAAGGAAAAAAGTAATCAATAAACCTACTGTAAATATAGTTACGGAACAGCTCTACAATTTAGTACTTGATTCCACCAAAAATGAATACGATCCATTATTTAACTCTAATATAAATGATGAACCTGTTTTATTATTGCATGATAAAATTTTTGATTATCAGATTATTGATGGAAATCATAGAACAATTAGAAATTATGAGTGTAATAATTATTATACTGGTGCAGTAATATTAAATACATTTGATATACTTGACTGTATTGATAATAATATTTATAAAGAAATTGTTAATCTGTTTGTTGACATTTATGATATTCTTTAGTCTAGCGAAATAACATAATTATAGCAGTAGATATTAAATATGTTATAAATGATATTAATAGACTATATATAATTTGTTGATTATAAAAATTTGAGCAATCGTGCAGAAGTGAATGGTTATTTGGACTGAAAACAAATTGGAGTGTAACTAAAAGAACGGCTTATTATGTTTAAGTTAGGTATTTATTTGCCGCCATATATGACATTTTGTTTGTGAAACTAAACGAAGAACACTTTTATATTCTTCGTCATCAAATGGTGCAGTACCCTACTGTAAATAATAATGCGGATTTAGAGTTTCTTTCGACACCTC
>OGKA01001897.1_pt1 | contig 14813 bp, 10 predicted proteins | sample 1572211 | NCBI WGS metagenome assembly OGKA01 (sample SAMEA2582125, study PRJEB24529) | metagenome | biome: Human gut stool | place: China | collected 2011
GAGCCCCACGGCCCGTAAATACGAGTTCCGTTTCTGGATGACGAGCATCGAGCAAAGCCTTTGTTTTATTCCATGTAATGAGTTCAAAGAAGAGTGCCATGTTATATTCATCTAGAACCACGAGATCGTACTCACCACTGCTGATAGCAGCTAGTGCACGTTCGTAGCCTTTTTCGATGAGCGCTACATAATCCTTTGGCGGATTGCCAGATTCAAAGACAACGACTTCATCGCCCCATTTAGCGAGTTCATCCTTGCTCTTCATCCCTTCTTTGATGATAAAGAATGGCTTGCCCACGGTTTCCAAGGTTAAATTCTTTAAGGTAGGTAAAATAGTATGTTCACTATATACTTTAGATTTCATAAATTGCAAAAAGAGGACTTTCTTGCCAGCACCGATGGCGCGGATAGCTAGACCGATAGCAGCGGTCGTTTTGCCCTTGCCTTCGCCGGTATAAACTTGTACATAGGCCTTCATAGATATACCTCCGTTCATATACTTTTATTTTACAATATATATATACAAAAGAAAAGAAAAAGAACTTGCTATTAGTGCATTTGCACGCATAACAAGTTCTTTTTCCTATGAATTATGTTTTATGTTACATATATCGTAAAGGATATTACGTATATAGTATTGGTTTTACCTATTAGTTGCTAATTGGCAAGAAAATCATAGGGTCTGTAGGAGATCCATTGAGGCGTACCTCATAGTGAACGTGGGCGCCTGTACTTTTACCAGTACTACCCATCAAGGCAATTGTTTGACCTTGTTTTACGCTCATCCCTACGGTTACCAATACAGCACTATTATGGCCATAACGTGTTACAAAGCCATTTCCATGGTCGATTTCAACGAGGTTACCGTAACCGCCCTCTGTATAACCTGCAAAGGTTACAACACCAGCAGCAGTAGCCACGATTGGTGTACCATAGTCATCTGCGATATCTACCCCTTCATGGAATGCACCGATAGCGCCCGTTACAGGATCCACACGGCTACCAAATGGAGAGGTAATAACGCCCTTGCTCGGCCAGATACTAGGTGTTGTGTTATTCGTAACACCACCAGAGCCAGCGGAGAAGTTGATGGATTGCATAGCCATAAGGTCTTGCGCACCACCATCTCGAAGGATATTACGCATTGTATAGAAGCTAACTAGCAATTTTTGTGCGTCCTTGTCCATTTTGGATAGACGCGCTGATAATTGTGCCGCCGTCAGCGTCTTTACTTCGCTTTCATCAGCGGCTGGCTGCTTTGGGTCGCTACCGTCCCCGCCACCTTGAGATGGTGTGCCAGATTCAGCGCCCTTCAGCATTTGCTTGTTTTCTTCGCTAATTTGATTTAAGTTTTGAATTTTCTTATCTAGAACATCTGTCTTTTGTTGTAATAATTTCAGCTGTTCCGATTGCAATTGTGTCTGTTGACGTAATTGCATCACCTCAGCTTGGCGCACGATGCCCCAAATGCCGAGAACCAACGCCGCGATGATTAAGATAGAGCCAACAATGGTCGCTATTTTCGCCTGCTTCGTTGTTAATGTCAATATGCAGTTGTCACCATTTCTTTCAACTTTGTTTGAAATAAATGCCGGTACTTTCAATACAAACCTTCCTTATTTAGAAACGATGGCGCTCGTTAACGCTTCCTCATTGGTGCGTTCGCCCAACGCTTCGTTCAAACTCTCTAATTCTTCTTGTGAAAGACTTACGAGACTTTTACCTTTCACAATGGGTTTACTAAAAATACGGGATTCATTACGACCGTAAATACTGGAGATACAGATGCCGTTATTGTTGCCGTCAAGCAATGTAAGCGCAAAGGACAAATCATTACCGATATTTTCAAAGGCATTATATTTAATAAAGCCAATTTTTTGTATCGTATTGCTTTGAATATTGCGGATCGCCGCTTGTTCGGTCATCATAGTCTCAAGACCCTTAGCAGCATCGCGAATTTCGCTAACCTCAACAGATAATTTACGTTCTAGGCTCGCACCATTGTCCCCTTGCATAAAGAAATCGTATTTCTTTTTAAGGCTCCCTAAGCGAATGTGTAAGATGACACAATACACTAACAACGCTATAACAAGGACGATGGTTGCCATGCCAATCCACGGTTGAATCGATTCGAACATGTATATTCCTTCCTATACAATCATTCAAACTCCAACACTTAATTATACCATTCTTATTGTGAAAGTTAAATGACTGCATACAATTTAATTTAATATATTTAATGTATCTAATATAGATAAGCGATATCTATATAACAATTCATATAACAAGCATGTAAGGTTATATCTACATATATGTATTAGATACAAATTACAATACTTTATTAGCCCTCTAATTCGTCAACAAACGGGCTTATCGCTCGTTCTAGTATACCATGTAGAGCGGCTATGAGTACACCGTAATTTACAATTGGTGTGCCTTGTACAACGGCACATTCAATGCGTCGTAATACCTCACGGCGTGTAAGCATACAAGCACCACAGTGTATGATCAAATCATACTGAGATACATCTTTTGGGAAGGCTCCCCCACTCGTGAATTCTAGCTGTAAATCTGTATGACCTTGCTTCTTAAGAAGATTAGGAATTTTTACGGTTCCAATATCATCGCATTGACGGCGATGTGTACAGCCTTCGCTGATAAGCACCTTAGAGCCTGCTTTCAAATTCTTAATTGCCTCTACACCAGCTACTAAGTCCTGTAATTTTCCTTTAAAGCGGGCCATCAAGATAGAGAACGACGTCAACGGAATTGTATTAGGTGTTAACTCATCAACTCGATCAAAGGCTTGAGAGTCACAGATAACCATCTTAGGTGGGTTCTTAAGAGAGTTGATCATAGCAGGTAACTCTTCTGTTTGGCACACTAGCGCTAAGCCTTTGTAATCAAGAATTTCTCGAATCGTTTGTACCTGTGGCAAGATAAGACGGCCCTTTGGCGCTGCACTATCGATAGGACACACAAGAATTATGGTATCCCCCTCCTCTACGAGCCCTTGTAAAAGCGTTTGCTCCCCTTCTACATCAAGCGGTGTTAAACCACCCAAAAGATCGAGTAATTCTAAACGTTTAGCTTTAGATGTAAAATCAGCAGAACCAATTACGGTAGCTAATTCAGACAATCCCTTATGACTTTCAACATAAGCAGATGCATCTACTTTATTTTCTTCTTGATTTACTTCTTTATTTTCTGCATTAATTTCATTGATAAATAATGCAATAGGCACATTATTTTGTTTTAAAAGCCCTAACCAGTGCATATCATCAGCAGTTGGTTCTTCATCGGTACGAAGTACATAAACAGCGAGGTTAATCTTTTTCACAACCTCTTCTGTTTTCTCCATCCGCAATGTACCTAATTCAGTTGTATCGTCTATACCAGCTGTATCGGTAATCACCACAGGTCCTAGTGGCAAAATCTCCATAGATTTGCTCACAGGATCTGTCGTAGTCCCTGCCACCTCAGATACGAGGGATACAGGCTGATCTGTTAACATATTAATCAATGTAGACTTACCAGCATTACAACGACCAAAAAAGCCAATATGCACGCGGTTTGCTTTAGGTGTTTGTTCCATAGTCTATCCTTGTTACTTAACATAACAGTAAAAGCGCAGCCCGTAGACTACGCTTTCACCGTGGATTGTAAATTGTATTTACATTATACAGAATTGTTATCGATTTGTCATTACTAAATTTACATAATTCGATATCAAATTTAGTATACCAATTATGTTATTTAATTAAAAATCCACTATATATAGTAATTACGTAGTAATAAAGAGTATATAGTTATGCATAGTAATTACTATTACTATTACTATTGCTATTGCTATTGCTATTGCTATTGCTATTGCTATTGCTAAGCAATTATACTCTAAATTCTACAGTCTCAGTATCATCTGTATGCTCTTGACCATCCATATAGGCAATAAGTCGTTCTAATTCTGCTTCAGAGGAAAAGGCAATTTCAATCTTACCTTGTACCTTTTTACCAGCGCGGAACTTAATGTTTACAGGAGATCCTAAGCTTAGTTTTAAACGATCCATAAGAGCACGTACCTCTGCTGTACTTTGCGGCTTAGCAGTCTTTGCCTTAGGCGTTTTATTCTGCATAGACTTAACAAGAGCCTCTGCTTGACGTGCACTTAATTCGCCCTCTTTAATACGTTCAGCAGCTTCCATTTGTTGAGCTGCACTACGCAACGCCAATAATGGACGAGCTTGACCTACTGTTAAGTCACCTTCAATGAGGTCTTTTTGTACAGAATCACATAACTTCAACAAACGAACCATGTTTGCAATATAAGAACGGCTGCGACCTAGACGAGCAGAAATCATTTCTTGTGTTTGTTTGTAAGTATCCATTAAACCTTGGTATGCCAAAGCTTCTTCAATTGGATCTAAGCCTTCACGTTGTAAATTTTCAACGAGGGCTACTTCTGTCATTTCTTCTGTATTATATTTCTTTACAACAACTGGTACTGTCTCTAGACCTGCAATAATAGCAGCACGGTAACGACGTTCACCAGCTACAATTTGGTATTTATTCTTTTGTTTACGTACTACAATTGGTTGGAAAATACCAAGATTTTTAATAGACTCAGCTAATGTGGCTAAACTATCTTCATCAAAGCTTTTACGAGGTTGATCTACATTTGGAACTAATTCGGAAATTGGTAATTCGTGAATCTCCTTTTCAGGTAACACAGACTCTACAGTGTCCACCTTCATTAAGTTTCCAAGGCCCTTCCCCAAGCCAGATGATTTACTTTTCTTACTTTTAACTTCTCTAGGCATAACTAACCTCTCTCACCTTACATATAGTGACTATATCAATTTGTAACACTGAATTATTTAATAGCCAATGAATCAATTCTGCTAATCTAAGACGTTTGTTTAACTAAACACTTAGCCATTTAGCTCTTTCAACTATATATTAAACCAATTATTTAGCTTTTGAAGCTTTAATTACTTCTTTAGCTAATTTAGTATATACATCAGCACCCTTAGATTTCGGATCATATACGATAATCGGTTCACCATAACTTGGAGCTTCACTAAGACGTACATTACGAGGAATAATCGTCTTATACACCTTATTGCCAAAGAACTTTTTCACTTCATCAGCTACTTGGATAGATAAATTTGTACGACCATCAAACATAGTTAACAAAACACCTTCGATTTCAAGGTCTTTATTAGATGTTTGTTGCACAATTGTTATGGTTTTTACTAATTGGCTAACCCCTTCTAATGCGTAGAATTCACTTTGAATTGGAATCAATACGCTATCCGCTGCCGTAAAAGCATTTAGAGTTAATAAGCCAAGAGATGGCGGGCAGTCAATAATAATAAAGTCGTACTCATCGCGTACCGGTGCTAATGCTTTTTTCAACATTGTTTCACGTGAAACAACAGAAACGAGTTCTACTTCTGCACCAGCCAATTGAATCGTTGCAGGCGCTACAAATAGCTTTTTAAGCATTGTAGGCTGAACAATATCAGTAATAGGTTCACCATCGATTAGAACATCGTGTACACAGAGTTCTAAATCATCTTTTTCAATGCCTAAACCAGAGCTAGCATTACCTTGTGGATCTAAATCAACAAGCAATACTTTCTTACCAGCATCAGCCAAACAAGCGCTCAAATTCACGGATGTTGTTGTTTTACCAACACCGCCTTTTTGATTAGTAATAGCTATAACTTTGCCCACTTAATTCACCTCACATGTTCGTTCAAAATATTTCTTTTTAATTATAACATAAAACAACGATAATTACGGTAATTACTAATCAAATTCTAGAAAAATATCTATAATTTCATCTATCATACACATTATTTCAAAAATTATATAGTTTATATCAGCAAATATATAGACCCAATGTGCTATATTTCCTTTAAATTATATAATTATATACCTTGATTGTTTCACGTGAAACAATTTACTTTTAATTTTTCAAAATATATTTGAGTAAAAACTTATCTATAAATGTTTCACGTGAAACATTTATAGATAATCAAAATTTTATAGTTACTCAAAACGTAAATTTATAGTTGTTCAATACATATTTTTAACATAAATTTTTTATAGTAAAAAAAACAGAGTTGGTATATAAATATATACCAACTTATAATTTTTACACATATTTTTTCACACAGTTTTATTTTGAAATAACTAAGCTAAAAAAATTACAACCCAACTAATCTAAAATATATAACTAACCTAAAAATTCAATCCGCTAATTGAAATAGTTAAGCTAATAAAAATAATTCAATTGTTTCACGTGAAACAATTAGAAATAAAACAGTAAGATCATGAAGCAAATATAATAGATATAATAGATATAATAGATATAATACTTAAAACAATTATATTTATAACTTTTAGGATTAAAATATATTTTGATATAGCTTTAAGTTATACCAATTTACTACTAAATTATATGAGAATACAGGCCCTATATGCTTTGACAGGCATTGGTGATATCTATATACTATTAAATAGATAGTAATTATATTTATAGGCATGAAAAAGATCATTATAAAGATTGATTTAATCTATAAACAATATACTAATATTAAGTACACGCTCTACGGATACGCAGAGCTTTTTATTTTGAAAAGGAGGCGTTTCCATGCCCATTTATAACGGAATGCTTCCTGCCATCGATAAAGCAGAAGTAAAACGATACGCAGGACTTCGTCATGCAGAGGATTTTCCTCAAAATTATGTAGACGAAGCATGTAAAGAAATCCAGTTATTAGCTACACCTAAAGGTGTATATCAAGAATATGATTATGATGCTGAAACAAAGACAATTTTGAGCAATCCACCGCTTAAAATCGAAGGTTCCATCATTGAAAAACATCTAGAAAAGTCTACAAAGGTCTATGTATTAGGCGTAACAGTAGGTGAAGATGTAGAAATTCGCAGTGAACAGTTATTTAAACAAGGTAATTACACTGTAGGTTTGTTACTTGATGCAGCGGCTACAACAGCAGTAGAACAAGTAGCAGATCAAGTAAACGAAGTTATCAATACAATTGCTAAAAAGCAAGGCTATAAACCAACATGGCGCTTTAGCCCTGGCTATGGTAACTGGCCATTAGAAATTCAACCACAACTAGCTAAAATCATCAAAACAGAGATGATTGGCTTACAAGTAACAGAGAATTATTTATTGTTCCCACGTAAGTCTGTAACAGCTATCATTGGTTTGATGCCAGCTAACGAAGACATCAAAACAAAACGTGGTTGCACATCTTGTTCTCAAAAGGATTGTGCATCTCGTAAACTACCAGAAAAGGCGACTGTAACGTCTAATAACGAAGGCGAAGAGGGCTGTAACAAAACAACAGCCGAAGCCTCTGGTATCGCTATGAAAGGCCAACCAACAGAATAATGTTTCACGTGAAACATTATAAAATTTAGGATGATAAAGGAAGATGTTTATGTATATATTTGACGGTGCTATGGGCACAATGCTTCAAGCTGCAGGCTTAGAAGAGGGCTATTGTCCAGAATTATTTAACGTAGAAAAACCAGAAGTAGTAAAGAATATTCACGCTCAATACTTACAACACGGCAGTGATGTTATCACAACAAATACATTCGGTGCTTGTGGTCTTAAATTAGAAGATTACGACTTACAAGATCGTGTAAGAGAAATTAATATTGCCGCTGTAAAGGTAGCAAAAGATGCTATTTCAGAGTTTAAACCATCTGCACGTGTAGCCGGTTCTATGGGTCCTACGGGTCGTTTCTTACAACCATTGGGCAACATGAGCTTTGACTCTATTTATGACACATACCGCGAACAAGCTGAAGCATTGATCGAAGGTGGCGTAGATTTCATCATCATTGAAACTATCATCGACGTACAAGAAATGCGCGCCGCTTTATTAGCATCTCTTGATGCTCGTGAAGCAGCAGGAAAGACAAAAGAAGATGTACAAATCATCTGTCAATTTTCTTTCAGTGAAGACGGTCGTACTATTACAGGTACACCACCAGCAGTTGCAACTACTATCGTAGAGGCTATGGGTGCTGATATTATTGGTATTAACTGTTCCCTTGGACCTGAACAAATCACACCTCTTATTGAGGAAATTGCAAGCGTAACAAACTTGCCAATTATCTGCCAACCAAATGCAGGCATGCCTCAATTAATCAATAAACAAACTGTATTCCCACTTACAGCAGAAGAAATGGGTCCATTGATGCTTCCAATCGTAGATGCAGGTGCAAGCTATGTAGGCGGCTGCTGTGGTACAACACCAGCTCATATTCAAGCAATTTCTGACGCTGTAAAAGCACATACACCTAAGGAACGTGCTCACGTAGAACCTAAAACAATCATTACTAGCCGTACTAAATTGTTAGAATTAGGTCACAATACAAAACCTCTTATCATTGGTGAACGTATCAATCCTACAGGCCGTAAAGTTCTTGCTCAAGAGTTACGCGATGGCTCTTTCATCCGCGTAAAACGAGACGCTTTGGACCAAGTAGAAGCGGGTGCAGACATCCTCGACGTAAACATGGGTGTAGCTGGTATGGACCAAACTCCATTGATGGAACGTGCTATCTTCGAATTATCCATGCTCGTTGAAACTCCATTGTCTATCGACACATTGGACCCAGTAGCTATGGAAGTAGCTCTTAAAAACTACCCAGGCCGCGCTCTTATCAACTCCGTAAACGGGGAAGAGGAGTCCATCACTCACGTTATGCCATTGGCTAAACGTTATGGTGCAGCTTTACTTTGCTTGCCAATCTGCAGTGGTGATTTACCTGAAAAAGCAGAGGACCGCGTTGCTTTAGCTGAAAGCATCGTAAATCGTGCTTATGGTTATGGTCTTCAACCACATGACTTATTACTTGACCCATTGGTATTAACACTTGCTAGCGGTGAAGATAGTGCACGCCAAACATTGCGTACATTACAGTTATACAAAGAGAAATTTGGCTTCCCAACAGTAATGGGCTTGTCTAACATCTCCTTCGGTATGCCACAACGTCCTTACTTGAATGGCCAATTCTTAACAATGGCTTTGGCATGTGGCTTAACAACACCAATTATGAACCCATTAAACTATCCAGCTAAAAAAGCGTTCGTATCTAGTACAACATTATTAGGCTGGGACCCAGGTTCTGCAGAATTCATTAAAGAATACGGCTATGAAGACGAAACAAGTGCTCCTGGTAACGCTGCTCCAAAAGGTCCTGAAAAGAAATCCTTCGACAGCAACGATCCATTAGCAAATATCCGTGCTTGCGTAGAACAAGGCGAAAAAGAAGCCATTGTTGATCTTGTGAAAAAAGCGTTAGCTGATGGCATGGACCCATTAGATATTACGAAAAAAGGCTTATCTGAAGCGATGAACGTAGTAGGGGATAAGTTCGGTTCTGGTAAATTATTCTTACCACAAGTAATGCTCGCTGCTGAAACAATGCAAGCTGCTTTCAACACAATTAAAGAAATTATTCCTGCTAGTGAAAGCTTAGATAAAGGTACAGTCGTTGTGGCTACTGTTAAAGGTGATATCCACGATTTAGGTAAAAATATCGTAGCAGCCTTACTTGAAAACAATGGTTACAAAATTGTCGATCTTGGCAAAGACGTTGACCCAGAAGTTATCGTTCAAGCGATTAAAGACAATAAGGCAGCTCTCGTTGGTATCTGTTCCTTGATGACTACAACAATGCCTCAAATCGACAATACCATCGCTGCTATCCGCGCTGCAGGCCTTAAAACTAAGGTCATGGTTGGTGGTGCCGTAGTTTCTCAAGACTACGCAGACCAAGCGGGCGCAGACATCTACGCTAAAGACGGTATCGCTGCCGTTAACCACGCAAATGATTACTTTGAAACATTAGAAAAATAATTTCTAATTTACATGACACAAAACAAGGTGAAAGCTCATCTTAAAAACTTATTTTGATGGTGAAAACCACTTAATAGAGTAAACAAGATTAGCTTTCACCATATGTATAGATCAAGAGGTACATGATGACATTAAGAGAGAAACATCAACAAGGGAAGTTCACCATCACTGTTGAATTAGACCCTCCAAAGAGCAGTTCTGCTCAAAAAGTTTTCGACCAAGCAGCGCGTTTAAAGGGTAAGGTTGACGCTATCAACATCGCTGATAGCCCTATGTCCAAAATGCGTATGAGCCCAATTTCCTTGTCTTATTTGTTACAACACAATAAAGATATCGAAACTATCTTCCACCTTACATGCCGCGACCGTAACATCATCGGCTTACAATCCGAATTACTTGGTGCTGCAGCACTTGGCGTAAATAATATCTTAACCCTTACTGGTGACAAACCAGATAATGGGGACCATCCATTTGCACAATCCGTATTCGAAGTAGACTGCATGGGCTTACTAAATATCGCTAAAACTTTGAATTCTGGCAAAGACTTGGCAGGTAACGACTTAGACGAGCCTACAAACTTCTACATCGGTGCTACTGGCAACCCTGGTGCTCCAGATTTAGAAATTGAACGTCAAAAATTGGCTGCTAAAATTAAAAACGGTGCGCATTTCGTACAAACACAACCAATTTACGATTTAGAACAAGCAAAACGCTACATCGACAAAATGTCTGAATTCGATGTACCTATTATGCTCGGTTTAATTCCACTTAAAAGCTTCAAAATGGCCACATATCTACACGAAAAAGTGCCTGGGATCAACCTTACACAAGAAATCCTAGACCGCGTAGAAAAGGGCGGTAAAGAAGCGGGTACAGAAATCGCTATCGAAACATTGGAACAAATCAAAAAAATCGCTGCAGGCGTACATATTATGCCTTTAAACGATATCGATACAACATTACATATCATTGATCACATATAAGTCATTATAAGATTATCATAGAACACCTTTCCCACGGCCTCCATAGTAACCCTAAGTCGTCCTTATGGAAAGGTGTTCTATCTATCTTTGTATACGACTTATATAGTGAACAAAATATATAATCCTGTTGTAAACGATATCCTTAAATAGACCAGGGAAGATAGGAAAAAGAGGATGCAAATCTAAGATTTGCATCCTCTTTTGTATAGGCAATTATTTTCTATTATCCGCTATTGCGTAATAGAACTATTAAATTACACTAGCGGCTTGTCTTTAATTTCTTTTGGTTTACGTGGGTATTGTTTAGGTGTTTTACCTATTTTCTTAATGTACAAAATAGCTCGTTTATCATCCAAGGTTGGAAGTGTAACAGTGCGTACTTCTTCAATCTTAGCTTTCAATGTGCTAAGGGCTTTATTAGATTCGCTCACTTCTTCTTCGTAGATGGCGCCTTTTAAAGCAATTACGTAGCCACCTTCTTTTACATATGGTACAGTCCATTCTAACAGAATAGGTAATCTCGCTACTGCACGGCTCGTAGCAATATCGAAGCTTTCCCGGTAATCTTGATGACTAAGATCCTCTGCACGGCCATGTAAAGTAGTACAGTTCGTCAATTGTAGCTCATCCATAATGGATTCAAGGAAGGTAAGACGTTTTTTCAAAGAATCAAACAACGTAACCTTTAGACTACGGTCGTAGATGGCCAAGGGAATACCAGGGAAACCAGCACCAGTACCAACGTCGATAATGGACATGCCAGATTTGATGATATGTGGGTCATAGCAGGAGAGGGAGTCAATCATATGTTTAACCACAACCTCTTTCATATCTGTAATGCCCGTGAGGTTCAGATATTTATTTGTTTCAATCATGCGCGCATAATACACGTAAAAGTCTTTTGCTTGCTCTTCCGTACAAGGCAAACCAAATTCGCTCATTTGCTCCATCATATATGAAACAAATTCAGACTCAGGCGCAATAGGCACATCGTATTTTTCTTTCATAAGTACTCCTAATGAATTATTTGATATTTATATGATAGTGAAAGTAATCGACACATAGTTAGAAAATCTCATATCATATGGTACATCATATAAACAAATCTAGGTAATTAACAATATATACGTTATAAGAATAGTATTTCTTATTTCAAAGGCTATAAAACTCAAAAATTTGCGTTCTACGCCGTTTTTAATCTATTTTATATAAGTTTATATATAAAAACTTATAAAATGACCATACAAACAAGATATTTAAGTCATTTTTCTTTATATTATAGCATATTCTCAATTAATTCTCATTTAAATAGATATATTTCCTAAAAACACGATCTAAACATAGGGTAGGAGAGTCATTAATCGACTATTATCATTTAAATAACAATATTGAGAAATCGGTCCATCTTTTTAACCTATTTTGTTAACCTTTTACAATATCTATTTTCAATTTCATCATTCATCTTTTCAGCAACTTCATTTCACAGTTTATTTCTAATTTATCACCATGAACTTTTCTTCACTTATAGAATATTTTGTCTATTCTGAATGTACACTTAATGTATTCTCCTGGTGTACATATTTTAATTATAGAATACTATGTATTTTATAAATATTCATATAAATATACAAACACGATGAGCATCAAGAAAGAGAAGCGTTATAACTAAAAAAGCTAGCTAATTTTATTAGCTAGCTTTTTTGTATGTTATCACATATTTTATTTGCTTCGATTGTATTGTTCTAGTTGGATCAACAGAACAGATACGTCCGCTGGGGATACGCCAGAGATACGGCTTGCTTGGCCGATGGAGTGAGGGCGGATTTTATTGAGCTTTTGTTGAGCTTCAAGAGAAATGCCCTTAATTTGTGTATAGTCCCATTCTTTTGGAAGAATTTTTTCTTCTAGTTTGCGAACCTTATCGACTTGGTCCATTTGCTTTTTGATATAACCTTCGTAAGTAATGGAGATATCAACAGCTTCTTCTACGTCAGGCGTATAGCGTTTTAAACCAAATGCATCGGCTACGATAGCGTAGGAGAGTTCATTACGTTTTACTAAATCATAAGCGTGAATACCTGTTCTAATAGGTGCTGTACCTAAACTTTCAAGCAAAGCTTGTGTTTCCTTGGATGGATTTACAGGTGTATTTCGTAACATATCCATTGCTTCTTCGATAGCAGCTTTCTTAGCTGTAAATTTAGACCAACGATCGTCTTTTACAAGACCGATAGCACGACCTTTTTCAGTGAGACGCATATCTGCATTATCTTGGCGAAGTAATAGACGGTATTCGCTGCGGCTCGTCATCATACGGTACGGTTCATTTGTACCTTTTGTTACGAGATCATCGATGAGAACACCAATGTATGCTTCGGAGCGAGCAAGGATAAATGGTTCTTTACCTTCAAGCCATAAAGCTGCGTTAATACCAGCCATGAGACCTTGAGCAGCTGCTTCTTCATAGCCAGATGTACCATTAGCTTGACCAGCAGAGTAGAGGCCTTCAATATGTTTTACTTGAAGGGCTGGTGTCAGTTGTGTTGGGTTTAAACAATCATATTCAATAGCATACGCTGGGCGCATGATTTCTACATTTTCTAAACCAGGAATGGTACGAAGGAATGCATATTGTACGTCCATAGGAAGGGATGTACTCATGCCTTGTACGTACATTTCGTTTGTGCCTGTACCTTCTGGTTCTACGAATAATTGATGGCGTTCTTTATCGGCAAAGCGCACCACTTTATCTTCGATAGAAGGGCAGTAACGAGGGCCTACACCTTCAATTTTACCGCTATACATTGGAGCGCGGTGAATATTGCTTGTAATAATTTCGTGCGTTTCTTTATTAGTATAGGTCAGCCAACATACGTCTTCATTACGATTGATCCATTCATCCATAAAGGAGAAGGAGTGATGATGTGTATCGCCTTCTTGAACCTCCATATTTTCAAGGTTAAGAGTACGTTTATCTACACGAGCTGGCGTACCAGTCTTAAAGCGCATCAACTCAATGCCATTGTCCAGCAAGGATTGAGAGAAATGTTCCGCTACGCGTTGACCATTTGGGCCACCTACGTAATCGATGTCGCCGATGAGGATTTTACCTTTCAAATAGGTACCTGTGCAAAGAACGACAGCTTTAGCACCATAGAACTCGCCAAGCTCTGTAACGATACCTGTTACTTTGCCGTCCTCAACCTTAAGCTCCGTAACCATGATTTGCTTAACATTGAGGTTTTCTGTATTTTCAATGGTTTGTTTCATCAAATGTTGGTATTTGATTTTATCGGATTGGCAGCGCAATGAATGAACGGCAGGGCCTTTACCCATGTTGAGCATACGCATTTGAATAGCCGTAGCATCCGCGTTGATACCCATTTGACCGCCTAAGGCGTCAAGCTCATAAACAAGATGGCTTTTACCAGGACCGCCAACGGCAGGATTACATGGCATAAGCGCAATATTATCTAAACTGATGGTCGCCATCAACGTGCGATGACCCATGCGGGCAGCGGCGAGGGCCGCCTCACAACCAGCATGACCACCACCGATGACGATGACATCATAATTATCTACTGTGTACATATCAATTGAATTCCTTATATATTACTTATATTAAAAGTTTATTTTATTTAAATCACGAGGCCGTAGGCCGAGTTCTCCCTATTCTCCATAGAGTGGCAATGAGGGCTTTCAAAAAACGACTTTGGCCCTGCGTAGGCCGTAGGCCGAAGTCAGACCTGGCCAGTGGAGGCTTTTTGGAAGTACTCATTGTCATCATCACTTACCGAGACAAAATCTACTAAATAATTCATCTATCATGCTTTCACGGATGGTATCGCCCGTGATGTCGCCTAATAGTTCCCAGGCGCTGCGCAAATCGGTAGCGACAAAGTCTACTGGCATGCCCATG
>OGKA01001906.1_pt1 | contig 14724 bp, 17 predicted proteins | sample 1572211 | NCBI WGS metagenome assembly OGKA01 (sample SAMEA2582125, study PRJEB24529) | metagenome | biome: Human gut stool | place: China | collected 2011
AGATAAAACCGACAGAGGTTTCTATTGGTTCTCATAAGAAAGTGATTTGGAGATGTGAGAAAGGACACGAGTGGGAAGCTGCCGTTAAGAGCAGAACGATAAATAGGACAGACTGCCCGTATTGTTCCCATAATAAAGTGTTGGCAGGATTTAATGACCTTGCAACGCTTCTGCCGGATATAGCTGCCGAGTGGTCGGACAGAAATTATCCTTTACTTCCGACTCAGGTTACGGTCTTTGCCAATCGTAAGGCTTGGTGGAAGTGTAAGGATTGCGGCAGAGAGTGGAACACTCTTATTTCTACTCGTTCCGGTGGCAGTAAATGCCCGTATTGCAGTGGGTACATATTCTCGAAAGGGTTTAACGATTTGCAGACAACACACCCTGAAATTGCTTCGGAGTGGTCGTAGAAGAACTTGCCATTGAAGCCTGATGAAGTAAATGCAAAGTCGAGGAAAAATGTCTGGTGGAAGTGCAGAAAATGTGGTAATGAGTGGAAATCAGTTATCAATGCCCGTGTGAAAGGAACGGTGTGCCCCGTTTGTGCGGAGAGAGAAGTTCTTGCCGGATATAATGATTTGGCGACAACAGACAGTCAGCTTCTCAGTGAATGGGATTATGAACAGAATAAATTGAAGCCGACAGAAGTATCACGAACTTCAGCAAAGAGAGCGTGGTGGAAATGCAGGCACGGTCATTCATGGAGTATGAAGATAAATGAAAGGACGATATTGAATAAAGGCTGCCGAATTTGTGAGCAAGAATATTTATCTCTATTTCCTGCTTTGGCTGTCAGCTATTATTCTAATAAGAAAGGCTTGAAAGCAGAACTTGGTTCTGACCGATTGCTTGGAGTTCCGCTTGAAACATACATACCTTCAGAAAAGTTGGCTATTGAGTCAGGAAGTGCTGACGAGAATATAGAAATAATGAAAGCATATATGTGTGAGCAACGAGGAATAAGACTGATTAAACTGCCGATGAAAGGCAGTATACTCTCCAATGGTTGCTGAGCCGCAGGAGTATCAGTATAATGCAGAGTATCCGATTGTTACAGGAGATATGGATGAAACTGTTATCATCACATACTCCCCCAAATATAAAGCCTACCAGCAAAAAATCCGTGAAGGACAGATTCAAAGAGCTATGAAAATGATGCAGTCTCCCGGAAAATCCAGAAAAGGTAAAAATCCCAATGATCCTGCCCGTTTCATCCAGAAAACTTCCGCATCATGAAATCAGAATTCGAAGCAAGACCTGTATTTGTGAGGCGGGAAGACAGAATCAGGGCTCACTTTTTAACCTGCCACATCAGCCTGCTGGTTTACCGCCTGTTAGAGAAAAAACTGGGTAAAGAGTTTACCTGCAGTCAGATTTTGGAAACCCTTAGGGGGCTGAATATGACACTGCTGTCTAAAGACAGTGGATATATACCTTCCTACAAACGTACAAAACTTACGGATGCCCTGCATAATGCGTTTGGCTTCCGAACAGACTACGAATTCATATCCAAATCTTCCATGAGGTCGATTATAAAAGAAACAAAACAGAAAAAATAGCACAAATCCAAAAATAGTACATATCGATGCAAGACAAAGAACAGCCACAACGCTGATAAAATACTGGCGTTATGGCTGTTTTACTATTTTCAAGTGTCAAAGATGGGATTATATCATACTTGGCTCTGTTTGTGTATGCAAAAAATAGGCCTAAACCGGGCTTGAACCGGGATTGGGTTGCGGAAAACGGAAAAAGGAAACTCTCTTGCGTCTGACGCAGAGGGGCTGTATTATTTTGATTGTATTTTGAACTTTGAACGTGAAAAATGCATAGAAGAATGGAGGGAAATGCAAAGAAATGCCAGTAATTGAAAAAAACGAACAAAAATATTTTCTTCAACAAATAAAAATGAAACATATTGACATATATTGCAAATAATGATAATATAAATTTGCAAAAAATATTAAAAAGATTCATTTTGAATCGATATTAGAAAATACGTGCAAAAGAATGAATCAGCATGCAGAAAAACAAGGAGGAAAAAATGAAAACGAAAAGATTACTGGGATTATTTTTGGCAGTAACGGTAACGGCATCAATGGTTGGTTGCGGATCTTCTGGCTCTAAGGAGGCGGAAAACACAGCAGCCTCAGCGGGGGCCCAGCAGGCAGATGCGTCAAATGACGGAGGAGCAGAATATAATCTTAAAATGGCATCTGCGGCATCCGCAGATATGTACCCCAATGTGGCAATGCAGAAGGCTTGCGATGAGGTCTACGAGAAGACCAATGGTAAAGTGAAGATTACTTTATATGCGGACAATCTTCTGGGTGACTATTCCACATGCTTTGAGGATATTATGAAAGGAAGTTTGGATATGTCCATGTTCTCACTTCCGACCAGCTATGACGAGCGCCTTGGAATCGTCAGCATGCCTTACATGATTACAGATTGGGATCAGTATTCTAAAGTGTGCTATGAGGGCGGAGCGCTCTATGAACGTATCGAGGAATTGCTTGCTGAAAATAATGTTAAGTTTCTGGGATTTTGCACAGAGGGGCTTCAGGGGCTTGGAATGACCGGTTGTACCAAACTTGAAGATGTTATTAATCCGGATGTGCAGAAAGATGAACTGATGCGTGTTCCTCCGCTGGAATCTTACGCGATGACTGCAAAGGCTTTGGGATTCAATTACACATCTATTCCGTATTCTGATCTGTACTCTTCACTGCAGAGCGGCGTTTGCGACGGATGGTTTGGCGGTGCTGCTACGATTAATTACACTGCATATAGAGATATTATTAAGGTCTGGGTAGATGCCCGTACGTCTTCTGAGCTTATGGCAATCAATATTAATATGGACCTGTGGAATTCTTTGCCGGAGGAATACCAGCAGATTATTGCAGATGCATTTGCTTCTGCGTCCATGTTCAGTTTCCAGGAAGCTGAACATTATGAAGATGAGAATAAGAAGCTTCTGGAAGAATATGGGGTAGAGGTTTACGTTCCCTCTGATGAGGATCTTGCAAAAGCGGCAGAGACAGTTCGTGAGAAAGTTTGGCCAAGCCTGATGACTGCATACGGAGAGGAAGCGGTACAGGAGGTACTTTCTGCTCTGGAAGAGTAAGCATGCACTTTTGAGGTAGGAGGGAAGACTTAAATGGGACTTGCAGAACGTTTTGAAAGGGCAGTAAACAGAAATATTCTGTGGCGTTTCTTTTTGAATGCAGAGACTACAATTTCTGTTGGTTGTGCAATCGTAGGTGTATTGGGGGTGTGTTACAATGTGATCACCCGATATATCCTTCATAAAAATTTCTTTGGTATGGATGATTTGCTGGCTATAGTGATGATTTACATGTACTTTCTTGGATGTGCATTTGCAAGTTATGACCGCCAGCAGATCAAGGCCGATATTCTTTCGAGCTTTGTGAAAAATCCATTTAAATCAAGCGTTTTAAGGGCGTTTCAGGAAGTGTTTTCAGCAGCTGTCTGTGGCCTTTATACGGTGTGGCTTGCGGAGTATGTTTATTTCAACTTTGAGTCCGGCAGTGTGACATCGGTTCTGAAATGTCCTCAGTGGGTGCCACAGGCCTCTCTTCTGATAGGCTTCTTCTTTATGACAGTCTATCATTCCTATAACGGAATTTTTGACACGCTCTCGGCGATTGATATCAGTCGTGAGAGAAAGGGGGCCTCATAATATGGTTTTGGCAATTGGTATTATTGCTACAGTTATTCTGCTTGTGGTAGGAGTTCCGGTGGCGTTTGCTTTTGGCGGAAGTCTTGCGTACATGGTTCTGTCGCTGGGGTATAGTCCTCAAATGCTGCTTCCATATGGTTTTTCAAAAGTTAATTCAGTCGTACTGATGGCTATGCCTCTGTTTATTCTCTGTGGTGGAATAATGGAGAAAGGCGGTATCGGAAAGAGCCTTGTAGATCTGATAGAGCATTTTATTGGACGGATTCGCGGCGGACTGGCCCCGGTTCAAATTGTGGCAAGTGCCGTGTTCGGAGCGATCACAGGAAGCGGCGCGGCGACATTGACCTGTATTGGCTCTATTGTAGCTCCTCGTATGACAGAGAAACACTATCCGAAAGGAATTACTGCGGCAGTGGTTGCAAATGCGGCTCCTCTTGGAATGTTGATCCCGCCGAGCGGAATGATGATTCTTTATGCGTGGAGTGGAACGCAGTCTGTACTGGCCTGCTTTCTGGCTACACTTGTTCCGGGAATTATTTTGACTGTTTTTCAGAGTGCTGTGTCGCTGGTAATGCTTCATAGACATAAAGAAATTACAGTGACAGATGCCATTCCTGCCCAAGAATGGACAAAGACTCTTGGAGTTAAGACAAAGTCTGCTGTTCCTGCAATTGTAATGCCGGTGATTATTCTGGGTGGAATATATGGAGGAGTATTTACAGCAATGGAAGCAGCAGCGGTTGCGACATTGTATTCCATTCCGGTTGCTATTTTTGTATATCGTGGCCTGAACGGAAAGACTCTTCTGAAAACAATTCGGTCCTCATGCATTTCGATTGGAGCTATTTTCTCGATGACCATCATGCTGAACATGATATGCAAAGTGTTTATTCTGGAAGATTTGCCCTCACAGATCATGAACATTTTGATGGGCATATCCAGTAATAAAACGGTCATTATGCTGATGATAAATATCTTTATGCTGTTGATTGGAATGATTATGGATGATGTGTCCAGTGTGTTGCTCTGTACACCGATTCTGCTGCCGATCGTTACACAGCTGGGAATTTCGCCAATTCATTTTGCTGCGATTTTGGGAGTAAACCTTGGAATGGGAACGGTTACTCCGCCATGCGCTCCATTCCTCTATATGGCAACCAATCTGGTAGGAGCGGATTTTAAGGATACTTTAAAACCCTGTCTGATGTTGATTGTATTTGCATGGCTGCCGACTCTTCTTCTGACAATTTTCTTCCCGGCATTATCACTGACCGTTCCACAGCTGATACTGGGAGCAAAGTTTGTTGGATAATAGGCAATAGATATTTTGCACTCATGATTCCATGCAGCGTTGTATACACTGCATGGAATTTTTTTGAGAATGTAATTTCAAGGAGTACATCATGAGGATGGATTTATACAAGGAAGAGAAGGAAAGAAAATTCTGGAGCGGGCCAGCTACTTTCCTGATCATGGTTATTATATGTAACTTTTTTTGGGCGATTGCGGTCCCTATCAATAAAATCAGCAATCAGGCGTTCTCTCTGGAAAGTACGGATACCATGGCGTTGTTTACTTTTGCGGGGATTCGACTTGTTGGGGCTGGTCTGATCGCATTGGCCTTTTGCTGTTTAAAGGGAATAAAACTTCTGCCGGCGAAAAAAGAACTGTCAAGTCTTTTGAAACTGGGGCTATTGATGTCTGCGGGACAATATGCCTGTCTGTATCTGGGTACAGCCATGTCACCGGGGGTGGTTGTCTCTATTTTATCCAGTTCCGGTTCCTTTGAAGGAATTCTATTCTCCAGTCTGGTATTTAAAAATGATAAGTTGACCTTTAGAAAGCTTCTGGGGTGTGCCCTGGGAGTAATTGCAGTGGTGATACTGAATATTCAGGACCTGCATACAGGGATCACAATTTCTGTGTTGGGATCGGCTTTGATCATTCTGTCTCAGGGGTGTGGGACTCTGGGGGCCGTCTATTTAAAATACATTTCAAATGGCCGTCCGGCTATATGGATCGGGGGCTGGCAGTCTTTGCTGGGCGGATTGGTGTTGCTGGCTGCAGGACTTCTGGGCGGAGGCACGGTTAAGGCCCGGGAATTATCTGTGGTTTCCGTTGGCTCTGTTGTTGTGTTGATTATTATATCTGCGCTGGCATTGATCATTTCCAATCAGCTGTACAAATACAATGATATTAGCAGAGTGGTCATATTTTCGCTTCTTCTTCCAGTGTTCGGTGCTCTTACATCTGCAGTGATGCTGGGGGAATCGCTGGCTTCTACGGCACTCCTGGCAAGCCTTGCGATTGACTGCGCTGGAGTTTGGCTTGTCAGTGTGGAAAGAAAAAAGAAAAAAGGAGAAAAATGATGGGAGAATGGATACTTAGACTTTTGGTGCTTCCGATGTTTATGCTTTTTGCGGGAATTATATGGTTTCGCTGTCCTCCGGAACAGGGGTCAATCCTTGGAATAAAGGTGAAGGGCTACACGACTCAAAAAGAAGTTTGGTATTATGCTCAGAGATTGTTTGCAAAACTGATGGCGGTGAGTGGAATTCTGACTATGCTCATGACGTGGATCTGTGTTCTGGCAATAGGAAGTACAGATGGTGATGCAGCGTTTGAGACGGCTTCTGCCATCTTCGCGCTGCAGCTTCTGGGTCTGTATCTTCCTGTCTTTATCACAAGAAGTAAAGTGAAGAGTAAGTGTGAAAGCGAGAAAACGTTCAGCGAATTGAAATAGTTTAACATTAAGGTGCGCAGAGAGGGCTTATACGACTTCCACAGTAATGCCTTTTTTGCGCAAATCTCTGATAATGGAAGGGTCGGTTCCTTCATCGGTAATAACGCGGTCAATACCGTCAAAGCTGTGAATATTAATGTATCCTTTGCTGGAAAACTTGCTGTGGTCACACAGAAGAATTGTTTCTTCGGAAGAATCTATCATTTTCTGCTTGATCGTCACATCATCAGTGTTAAATCCCATGAGTCCCTTATCCAAATCCACAGAATCTGCGCCTAAAAAAGCAATTTGTGCACTCATCTGATCCAGAATGTATTCTGTATAAAAACCATGACATGACATGCTTCCGTTTCGCAGCTGACCGCCGAGAAAAATGATGTTGGCTTTCTCAAGCTCGTTCAGGTCTTTTGCGTGGGACAGATCATAGGTCACAAGAGTGACTAACATGTCTTTGGGGATCACCTTGATTAATTCCTGGGTGGTAGATCCGGAATCCAGCATACAAAAACAGTTAGGAACAAGATGTGCAAGAGCGGCTTCGGCAATTCGTCTTTTTTCTTCGAGATTTACATGCTGACGGTACTGCAGGGAAGGTTCTTTGTCTTCTGTCTGATGAATATAGATGATACCGCCTCTCGTTTTCTGAATGATTCCCTGCTCCTGCAGTTCGTCTACATCTCTTCTGACAGTTGCTACGGAGACATTCAGCAATTCAGCAAGCCGATCGAGGCTTACAATATCCTGCTGTGCTGAAAATTCTGCGATTTTTTTAAATCGTTCTGCTCTGATCATATCCAATCCTTTCTGATATGGCTTTGAGGCGCAGCAATATGATTGCTGACGCCTCCGCTTTTTTTGTTTGATATTGATATATATTTATCTATGATAAATTAAAGCTGATGCATGAGATCTTTTGTGTGCTGATACAGTTCATCATAGATCTTGTAAAGTTTATTGTAGACTGCCGCGTTCTCGGGATTTGGAAGAATTCTCTGATCCGGCTCTATTTTTTCACTCAGATCCTGGAAGTCTTTGAGATCACCAATGCCCAGTGCAGCCATCATGGCTTCTCCATAACTTGCTCCGATGCTGATCTTCGGGATACAGACGGGTTTTTGTATTACATCAGCCACAATCTGCATCCAGACCGGATTCTTTGTGCCGCCGCCTACTGCAATCAATTCATTGACCTGCAGGCCAAGTCCTTCGAGCACCTGGATGTTTTGATGAATACAGTAAGCAATTCCTTCCAGAGCTGCGCGATAAATATGATCTCGAGTATGCTCCAGTGTCAGTCCGAAGAACATTCCTTTTGCATTCGCGTCATTGATAGGGCAGCGCTCACCTGCAAAATATGGAAGGATTACTAAACCGTCGGAACCGGCCGGAATATTGCGGATTCTCTCCATCATGAGCTCATAGGGCTCTACGCCTGTTTCTTTCTGCTCCTCCAGAAGATCAAAGTAAAGTGTATCCCTCATCCAGCGGGTAAGAGTTCCTGCAGTATTGGTTCCACCCGATATACTGAACGTGCCCGGAACGGTAAAATGATTTCCGTAAACACGATGATCGTATATGAGCCGGTCAGCACAATAATAAAAGAAAAGAGAAGAACCAAACTGGAACATCAGCTTCCCGGGAACGGTAATGCCAACACTGATTGCTTCAGAGGTTGAATCTCCGGTCCCGCAGATAACAGGTGTTCCCTCTTTGAGGCCGGTCTCTAGTGCGGCTTTTGCGGTAACTGTTCCTGCGATTTCATGTACATACATAGCCCTGGCCATCTGGTCGGGACGGCATATGATACTGCACTCTTCTTCTCTGATATGCCCATCGGTATCATACATCGGTGAGAATGAAGATTTTGCAAGAAATTGATCAATTACATAATTGCCGGTCAACTTGGCTGCAATATAGGAAGAACCGGTTAAAAACTTGTAAGTTTTTTTATATATTTCAGGTTCGTGGTTTTTGATCCAGAGAATTTTCGGCGCAATATCATCGGAACATAAGGGGTGACCGAATAATTCTTTGACACGTTCTTCACCGAAGTATTCTGAGAGATATTTGATCTCTTCTGAAGCGCGTGCATCGATTCCGTATAGGATTGCTTTGCGAAGAGGTTTACAGTTCTCGTCTACAGGAAGACAGTCACATCCTAAAACATCACTTCCTACAGCAGCGATTTCCTCGGGCTGGATGCCGGACTTTTCGATTAGTGCTCTGGATACAATGCAGAAATCCTTCCACCAGATCTCTTCTGCGTCCTGTTCAAAAAAATTGGGACGAGGATTATCCATGGAGTGCTTGGAACTTGCCGTAGTGACCACCTGGAAGCAATCGTCGATTAGAACCCCCTTGGTTTCAAAGGTTCCGACATCAATGCCTAAATAATACTTTCCCATCAGAATACCTCCTGCTTTACAGTTCTGAGCGGATCTGCTGTACAATGTTCATTACTTCGATGACCCGGGCAGGATCTACGTTGTTTTCGAATTTTCCATCGACTTTGAATGTGGTGCCTACGCAGGCAGCATCGCAAATGGCAAGTTTTTCACGGGCAGTTTTGGCACTGAATCCGGTATTGCAGAAGACAGGAGTATCTCCTGCAACAGCTTTCACATCTGCAAGGATTTGGGTATCTGTTTCGCAGCCGGCACTTGCACCGGATACACAGAGTCCGTCAGGGTTACAGTTGAATTTGATGGATTTTGTTATTGTCTGAATATCCCGGGGAACCAGATAGGCATCGGATTCTGGGTTTACTTTATACAGCAGCTTCAGATTATCCAGGCCCAACTCCTTTTTGCGTCGTGCAATTTTACCTGCATTAGTCAGCATTACACCACTTTCGCCCATATATGCGCCTGTAAATGCACTTCTGATAAAACTTGCTCCTGTTGAGGCTGCCAGCTCCAGAGTTTCCATTGCGTTGAAAACAATGTTTACGCCGAACGGAACATGGATCTCGTCTTTCAGACGTCCGACAATATAACCCATGGCACCTACAGTGACCGGCTCGGCTTTTAATTGATACGGAAGGCTGAATTCGTTGGCTATTAAAACGCCGTCAACGCCTCCGTCCTGAAGTGCCTGCAAGTCGGCCTTCGCCTGATCGATCACCTTTTCGATGTTTCCGCAGAAATCCGGATCGCCGGGGAGAGCGCGGAGATGAAGCAGCGCAATAATAGGCTTTTCTACTTTAAATAATTCTTTGGTCCACATGTTTGAATTTCCTCCAGAAAAAATGATGTAAATCCTTAAGGATTGAAATGTTGCAAGAAATTTCATTTTTATATGGTTAGGTTTCAAAAACAGGACAAAACAAAATAGTGATGATAAATCTACCATTTATAATATACCATTTCCAGATAAAAAAATCAAGTGAAGGGATAAAAATATTTCAAAATATTGCATAAATGAAAAAATTTATAATAACTATTGAAATAAAATGAAAAGTATTGTATCATAAAAGAGCAAGAAATTTCATAATTTTTCAAAACGGGAGATAAAAATGTAAGATTTTAAAAATCATATTTAAGGAGGTAATATGTCATGCCATATTTGCGAAGAGAACAGCTTGCAGGAATGGGTATCCATTATATGTATCATTCTCTTGACTATTTTTTAGAGTGCCAGGAAGAGCTGGGATTCAAAACGATTGAAATGTGGTGCGGAAGGCCGCATTTTTTCCTTGATGATGTTGGGTATGAGGATACTGGTGAGCTGAAAAGAAAGGTTGAGGCACATGGGCTGCATATAGGTGTCTTTACTCCTGAGTGCGCCATGTATAATTATCTGATATGTGCACATGATCCCATTGCTCAGAAACATGCACTGGGATATTACACGAATGGGATTAAGGCCGCGGGTGAGGTCGGCGCTCGGGTTATGTTAACGAACTGCTGCGGTGGTGATTGGAACGAAGATCCGGAGCGCACCTTTGACCGTGCAGTTTCGATGTTGAGAAAACTTGCACCAATTGCTGCAGATCAGAATGTCACCCTTGCCGTGGAGACTGTACGTCCGGAAGAGTCGCGCATGATTATTACCTTACCGCAGCTGAAACGTCTGCTTGATGCGGTAGATCATCCGAATGTTAAGGCAGCGTTGGATCTGACTGCTGTCGGCGTTGCAGGAGAGACTGTGAAGGAATGGTTTGAAACTTTGGGGAGTGATATTCGTCACATGCATTTTCCGGACGGACGTCCTTATGGACACCTGGTATGGGGCGATGGCCTTCATCCTATGGAGGATTATATTCAGTTAATGAATGAGTATCATTATGAAGGATACCTGGGACAGGAAATTACAGATGGAAGATATTTTGCGGATCCCAAGGAAGCGGATCGGAGAAATATTGCTGCTTTCGAACCGTTTTTTAAGGAAAACGAGTAGATAACTGGTATATAAATAATCAAGGAGGAGTCACTATGAAATTAGTTGATATTGATCGCCTGTCGGTTTTAAACCTTCATTATAATAATTACACGTTGGATTATTTCCTTGATTGTCAGCAGGAGCTGGGAGTGAAATGTGTAGAGCTGCTTGCTGCGCATCAGGGGTTGTGGCTTGATGATCATGGTTATCAGGATCCAGTGCCGATCAAGGAGAAACTGGATGATCACGGTCTGACATGTCCTGTATTTACACCGGAAAACTGTTCTTATGGCTATCAGTTTGCAGCAAAAGAACCGGAACTGAAGGAGCGCTGTTTCCGCTACTTCTCAAATGGAATTAAATTTGGGCACGAGCTGGGGGCAACGATCCTTGAAGCAAACTCGGGCTGGGGCTACTGGAATGAACCGGAAGAGGAAGGATTCAAGCGTTCAGTAGAAATGTTTCAGAGGCTGAGTGAAGTGGCGGCTGAAAATGATATGATGATTGCATGTGAGTCGCTGCGCCCACAGGAATCTTTGATAGGGTGGCGTATAGATCAGATCAAGCATTTGTTTGATGAGGTGAATCATCCGAACTTTAAGGTCATGATTGACCTGACAGCTATGTCTGTGGCAGGAGAAACCATTCAGCAGTGGTTTGATACTTTCGGGACTGAAAATATTATTCACAGTCATTTTCAGGATTGTAATCCTTATGGACATTTTGTGTGGGGAGATGGAAACCGTAATCTCAAACAAGATATTCTGGATATGCTGAATAATGGCTATACGGGAAAATTTACCCAGGAACTGACAGATGGAAAATATTTTGCAGATCCATTTTATCATGACAAGAGAAATATGCGCAATCTGAGAATGTATTTTGGATAAGAAAAAGGAGATATACAATGTCTGAGCTTTTAATGTCGCAATTGGCCGCGACAAATATGGTATATATGAAATTTTCTTTTGATTATTTCCTGGATTCTATGGATCGGCTGGGGGTTCACAGACTGGAATTATATGGGTGCAGCCATCATTTCCATATGTATGACGGTGATCCCAATATGGCTGCCAATATGCGAAAAAAATTGTCAGCGCGGGGATTTAGTGTTGTTTCTCTGATGCCAGAGGAAAATACTTATGCAATTAATATTGCGGCACCGGAAGACAATATCCGAAATAAAACTGTAGAGCAGTATAAGAAATTTATTGAGGCAGCAGTGGAACTGGAGTGCCCACAGATGTTGCTTTGCCCTGGAAGACCTTACTGGGACAGGCCGTTGTCGGAAGGTTATAAGCATGGAAGAGATTCTGTGGAAAAGCTGACACGGCACGCGGAAAAGTATGGCATTACTTTGATGTATGAAAACCTGAATGAAAGAGAGTCTCCGTTAGCAACAACCAGATTTGACCAGTTTCGTGTGGTAAAAGATATTGATTCTCCTAATCTGAAGTGCTGCGTGGACACGGTTCCGGTAGCATACACAGGAGAAACGCTGGAACAGTATTTTGAAGTTTTGGGGGATAAACTGGCTCATATTCACCTGAACGATGGACGTCCATTTGGACATATGAAATGGGGAGATGGGTTCCAGAACCTCGATGAACATTTAAATGCGATGCGAAAATATAATTACAAAGGTACGATAACCATGGAAATGGCTAATGGTGCATATATGCTGGATCCGGAGCCACATTACCGTGCAAATATTGAAACTCTCAGAAAGCATTTTGATGGAGGGGAACTTGTATGAGTATTATGAATAAAGAACAGATCAGCATTTTGACAGCGCCTTTTCTTCACCACACGTTTGCGTATGGCCTGGACTCAATTGAGGCAAATGGTTTCCGGTCTATAGAATTGTGGGGAGCATCTCCTCATTTCTGCCTGGATGATGATACACCTGAGGGTCATACTGCCCGGATCAGGGAGATCAACCAGATGCTTAAGGATCGAGGACTTAAAATGACTGTTTTCCATCCGGAACAGTGCAGACAATATCCGATTAATATTGCATCTCCTATTCCGTATGTGAGAAATTACAGTATTAATATGATGAAACAGTATTTGGAGGATACAGCTGCGTTTGAAACCGATAAAATGATGCTGCATCCCGGATGGGAATATGTGGACTCGCCATCGGAAGATAATTTTCTTCGACTTGTAGAATCGGTTCAGATATTGTCCGAAAAGGCAGAAGAATTGGGAATAGTGATGGTGATGGAAGAAATGTCTGCAGCTGTTTCCTTATTTGCCAGAGATCTGAGCCATCTGGAAAAGTTAATTAAGTCTGTGAATTCTCCATGGGTTAAAGCCGGTCTTGATTTGATTCAGGCAGAGAATAATGCGGAGACGATCTCAGATTTTTGCAGCCGTCTGGGGCTTCCTGCCCATGTGCATTTTGCAGACCGAAAAGAAGGGTATGCAGCTTTGGGTAAAGGTGATTTTGCATTTGCAGGCCGTCTGGAGGAATTAGAGCAGCTTGGCTACAAGGATACCATTTCTTTGAGCCTGTGGGGAGCCGATTTCTATAAAGATCCGGATGAGGCTCTCAGAGCTTGTGCGGATTGGTTCCGCTTTCGGTCTTGAATGCCGATCTGCTGATTGCCAATGAAAGCGACATGGATCTGCTTATACGTCAAATGCTCAATATTGGTGAAGCAATGTATTATGCAGGTGCAGAGATCAGCCGTATAGAGGAGACTTTATACAGGCTGGGCAAAGCGTATGGTGCAGAGCACATGAATGTTTATGCGATTACATCCAGTATTCTTATAACAATGGAATTTCGGGGAATGGAAGCGGTTACTCAAAGTCGAAGAATCAGGCGGGATGCAATGGACTTGTCCAAATTGAACCATCTCTATCGCCTTTGCTGTGACTGCATCGATTCCCCGATACCTGTAGAAGCTCTGAAAGAAAAAATCCTTGTGATTTTGGATGAAAGACCGGATGATCTTACAAATGCTTTGGGAAAGGTTATTGCGGCATCGGCGCTTACGATTTTTTTTGGCGGTGGATTGGCTGATGCGCTGTGTTCCGGATTTGAGGCATGCTTCATTGTGTTTCTCACTAGACATTTGAGAAAGCTTTGCTTGGGACAAATGTTTTTTAATATTATTACTTCGTTTCTGGTTGGAGCAACCATTATTTTTTGGGGAGATATGTTACCATTCCTGAACAGAGATTGTATTGCAATTGGCGATATTATGATACTGATTCCGGGATTGTCCATTACGAACTCGCTGAGTTATATTATCAGCGGGGATTCGATCTCCGGAATGGAGAAACTGATTGACAGCCTGCTCCAGGGAGCGGGAATCGCAGCTGGTTTTTCCTTGGCCATTTATCTATTTTAGACTATGTGTGAGAAATATTGAGAATGCAGTGTATGATACGGATGATAGCAGGTGCTGTCGGGATATTTGGTTTTTGTCTTATGATTCATGTTGAAAAAAGGCATATTTGCTTCCCTTTGCTTGGAGGGGTGGCATATTTCCGGCTGTTTTTACTTCTGGAATCAATTGGCTTTCAAAAATTTTCTGCTGTGTATCTTGCGACGATCATCATTGGCATCTACGGGGAATGTTTCTCGCGACTGTTTTCTGTGCCTACAACTGTCTATTTTGTGCCGTCCTGTATCCTGCTGATTCCGGGAAGCAACCTGTATTACGCGCTGGTAGGAATGCTGTCGCAGGACTGGAATGCATTTCATGATAATGTCTTTTTGCTTATTCTTTATGCTGTGGGAATTGCATTCGGGTTTGCAACGGTACAGGAGGCAGATCATATATATAGCGAACTGAAACGAAAAATGGTGAGGCATACTGTGAAGTAAAGAAGCGTAATGGTGGTGCCAGAAAAACAAGGCGAGCGTTGACTGTGGATCAGCAGA
>OGKA01001907.1_pt1 | contig 14714 bp, 12 predicted proteins | sample 1572211 | NCBI WGS metagenome assembly OGKA01 (sample SAMEA2582125, study PRJEB24529) | metagenome | biome: Human gut stool | place: China | collected 2011
CGTAAGCCGCAACTTCTGCCAAGAGAATGGTAAGCCAGTCCGTGATGGTATATAAAGCGGGCAAAAAGTAACTCGCATGATGGTGTAGAGGGGAGTTAATCATGAAATGCTCCTTATTAAGTATCTGCCAACGCAGGAAATAATACCCTTGCCTCTATTATACACGGATATTTATTTTTTTCAATTTGGGAATCATACTTCATTGAACCATAATTCAATAAAAATGTACTTTATGCTTCTACCCCAGGCGATAGTAACAATGCTACAAAGACTGGTGCCGGAGCACCAGTCTTTGTACTTGCACTATTCACTTGTAGATAAAAGGGTAAAATAAAAAGTACTAATTATACGCAGCTGCTATGCTTCCTCTGCTTCTTTTGCCAGACGTTCCTGGAATTCTGCCTTGATTGCAGCCAATTCATCCGGCTTTGCTACTAATTCCAGTACGGTATCTGCCAGGATTTTGGCGCCATACACGACGGCTTGATGCGCCGCCTCTGTTTTCCCGGCATCCAAAAATTCCTGGGAATGGGCCGCCGCACCTGGTGCCACAAAGGCCACACGAATACAGGATCCGGGCACCCGGTGCATTACATTGGCAAAATCCGTGGACCCGGTACGCTGCCGGGGCGGCTGGCAATTGGGGGCTCCCAGCGCCTTGGCGTGCTTCATCAGTAAGTCGTTTAAATGGAAATTGGGGATTTTGTTATCAATGATTTTTTCCGGTTCATAGGTCACGGTGGTCTCCGTCATAAGCGCCGCCCCTTGGAAAATCTTTTCCATACGTGCCATGACAAGCTGCACCCCTTTGATGGTATTGGCCCGAATCATCACATCCGCACTGGTCAGGCTGGGTACTACATTGGCCGGGCTGCCGCCGGTATCAGTAATGTTGTAGTGAATCTTTACATCATCAGTGACGTGCTCCCGCAGGCATTCTATCGCATGGAAGGCCAGACACATAGCGTCCAGGCTGCTGCGTCCTGCTTCTGGTTTCAGCGCCGCATGGGCGGCCTTGCCGTGATAAGTCAAGGTATATTTCGTATTTGCCAGACTTTTGATATCGGTCTGGGTAGCAGGGCCTCCATGCATCATCAGCGCCACATCCAGCTCATGAAAATCGCAGCCATTTTGGATCATGATAAATTTGCCGCTGATATTTTCTTCTGCCGGCGTACCATATACGGTTAACGTGAAGGGTTTCTCCCCGGCAGCCTGCTGAATGGCTACCGCAGCGCCCAAAACAGCCGGGCCTTGCATATGATGGCCGCAGCCGTGCCCCATAGGCAGGGCATCATATTCACATAAAAGTCCGATATTGGGACCGCCCTCACCATGCTGATATACGGCACGAAAGGCTGTAGGTAGCGTGGCAATGCCCCGTGTCACAGTAAAGCCATGGGCTTTTAAATAGTCGGTCAGAAGGCCGCTGGCAAAGGTTTCATGCGGGCCGATTTCCGGATGATCAAAAATTTCATCTGCCATATGAAGCAATGATTCCTTTTGGGCCTCCACGCAGTCATTTGCTAGTTTAATTTGTTGTTCCAACATTACTCCATACTCCTTTCTCGAAAATGATGTGCTGCTTACATGGGTCCCAAATGGATGAACTGGGCCACAGACACCAAAACACATCCTACCACCAGCCAAATCAGAAAAAGCTTCCACATAAACCGCATCCAGCGATCATAGGGAATATTGGTTACGCTGAGCGTTCCCATAAGGGCCGTAGACGTAGGCAACACGTAGTTGCAGAATCCATCCCCGAAGTTAAAGGCCAGTACCGTAGTCTGGCGGGTTACTCCCAAAACATCCGCCAGTGGCGTAAGGATAGGCATAACGGCCACTGCTTGCCCGCTGCCGCTGGTGAGGAAAATATTAATAATCGTATTGGCAATCACCATCCCCGGCGCAATGACAACCGCCGGCAGGCCTTCCAGCATAGACGACAGGCTGTGGACAATGGTATAAGTAATTTTCCCATCGTTCATGATATTGCTGATAGCCGTAGCCATACCGATAATGAACGCAGCCCCCAGCATTTGTTTACTGCCGTCAATGAGGTCTTTACACATCTCATTGGCACTGGCACCGCTGAGCAAATCTGCCACCACCGCATAGACCAGGAAAACGGCGGACATTTCATTCATGCCCCATTTCAGGGCAATGGCCCCGTAAATAATTCCTGCAAAGGCAATGACGAGGAGAACCAGCGGAAGCATTTTTTTATGATTGAGCTCTCCAGCCCGATCCAAATCCAGACCGCCTTCACTGGCCAGCGTTTCCTGATCCAGGTCATACATGGGGCTTGCCTGGGGATTGGCCTTGATTTTTTTTGCATACCGGATGAGGTAGATATTGGTCACAATATAGTAAACCACAAAGCAGAAGGAACGAAAGCCCAGTCCGGAATACGGCGGCAGTTCCGCAATGCTCTGCGCCACTACAGTAGTATACATATTGAGCGTCCCGGTAGAAAAACCGATCGCGCCGCCCATGAGGAGGATCGCCGCTCCGGTAATCGAATCCAGTCCCATGGCCATGGCCAGCATAACCAGCACCGGTGCAAAGGGGATAAAAGTATTTGCGCCCTGGGTGGTACAGATGAGTCCAAAAATCAAGGTAAGAACGGGGATAAATACTTCCAGGCGATCGGAAAACTTCCGTGCTCCCAATGCCAGGATGGCTTGCAGGGCCCCTGTGTTAGTCACTACATGGAAGGCAGAGCCAGCCATGAGAATAATCATCACCAGATCAATCCGCTTGGCAAATGCGGCGATAATATACAGAGGAATTTTCAGTAGATTAACCCCCGCATTTTTTACATAGTGGAAGGTTGCCGGATCCACGACTTTTCTGCCACTGGCGTTTTTCACAAAGTCGTACATCCCTGCGGGAATGACCCAGGTCATAATCACCGCCAGTACGATCAGCGCAAAGATAATAATAAAGGTATGGGGAACTTTGACCTTCTTGACGGGTTTGAGTACTGCCTTATTGGTTTCCATGTTTCTCTCTTTCCTTTCTCCGGCCGGCGTATGTCCGGACTCTTAGTAGTACACTTCGCTGCTATTTATTGTAGTGAAAATTGTCCGAACATTCAAATTGCTATATTTTATAACATGATAAATTTCCTCAATCAATGATTATTTTATAAGTTTTCTCTATTGGAAACATGGTATAATGAAATCACTTACGAGGGGAGAGATTACGATGGTGTTACAACTCCGGCAGCTGCTGTACCTCTGCACGCTGGCCGATACCGGGAGCTACCATACAGCGGCCCGTAAACTTTTTATCACCCAGCCCACGCTGAGCATTGCCATTAAGAAACTAGAGGAACAGCTGCAACTACCGCTGTTTTTGCGTGAAAATAAGGAAGTTATTCCCACAGAAGCAGGATATCTGCTGCTCACCACGGCACGGAAAATACTGGCCATGGATGCGGAGCTGGAAGAATCATTGAAAGCACTGCAAGAAAAGCAGAAAAACATGCTGCGCATCGATACTTATCTGATTTTTTCTACCCTGGTCATGCCCGCCATGATTACCCGGTTTCACAAAGCGCACCCGCAAGTGGAATTACAATTGCAGCATAATCACCAGTGGGAGCTGATGGAGGGCTTGCGGCAAAAACGGTATGATCTGCTCTTTGGCTATTTGGATACCTGTGATCCCGCCTTGGCAACACTTGCCCTGCGAAAAGATGGACTGATGGTGGCCCTGCCTGCCGCACACCCCCTGTGCAAAAAAGCAAAAGCGCTGCCGGGGCAGTGCTATCCCTATTTGCCAGCAGAACTGCTGGGCAGTGAAACTCTTTTGCTTCAAAGCGATGTACACCAAATCCGGCAGCAGGAAAATAAAGTATTGCGGCAGCTGAAAGAGCGCCCCAAAATCCGTGAAATCGAGAGTCTGGAAACAGCAGTGCGTCTGGCAGCCGAAGGCATGGGCGTGGCTTTTTGCATGGAAGCCTACGTGAAACACTTCCATCCAGCAAAGCCGGTCTCCTATTTTTTAACAGGAGATCCGGCGCACTATCCCTGGCTCGTGGCCTGTTATCGCAAAGAAGAAGAAAACAATCCCCTTCTCAAGGATTTCCTTGCACTTTTGCAAGAGATTGTGAAGGAATTGTTGTAGATTGCAGTACTACATTTCACGGCAAAGCTCCAGAAAATCAAAAGATTTTCCGGAGCTTTGTAACGTATCAATTTGCAATTACAGGCTTTCTGCAAAGGCTTCCAGCGCAGTTTGTGCTTGTCCGAAGTCGGCGGTCATTTGATCTACGCCAATCTTCACATTGGGAATATGATGGGCATCCAGGGACTTTTTCAGGTCAGGGTATTCCATTTCTTCCGGATCGCAGAACTGCATCATATAAACGATAACGCCTTCGGCGCCGCTTTCTTCTGCCAGTTTGCATACATGTTCTGAACGGGTATTCTGGGCGTAGGTTGTATCATACAGCAGAGGATCATTGCCCTGCTTGGAAAACCATACAGCCAATGCCTGCATGCCATTATCCATGTCCTCGGGAGCGTCCACCGTAAAGCTGCGGCTTTCATACGCACAGTCATCGGCCGCAATCGCCAGTTTAGTGCGATCCATAGCAGCCAAAATGCCAGGCATATTGTAGATAATCCCAGAGACTACAACTTTATGACCATCGAATTTTCCTTTGGGTGCTGCTGCCAGCTCTGCATTCAGTTTTTCCAAACGGTCGGTATATTCGTCTTTCCGTTCGAAATAGGCAGCGGTCAGTACGGCAGAACGGGTAGAAGCAGAAATCAATTCTGGATGTTCCCCTGCCAGCTTGCAGAATTCGCGGCGGGTAGACACGAATGGCATTTTTTATGTCGTCATTGGTGATAGCATGGCCGCAGATTTCTTCCAAATGGGCTTTCACTTCACTGAACATATCATAAGAATACTGCTTACCGCCAATGGTATCGCGAACTTGCGGATGTGCCAGGAACATAACAGGCATCTTATCTTTCATAGCCACTTTAAAGTTTTGGCTCATAGGACGCAGGGTATCACACAGTACCGGGGTGATAATCCCATCAATGCCATCCAGCGTTCCATCCAGAAGCATTTCCAGAGACTGCTGGGCCAAAGTGCAATAGAAAGTAGCACAGTATTCCTTGGAACGGATTTCCTGCTTGCCGTTACAGCCCCATACACCCATGGGAACCATATCGCCCGCATAGACCAGTTCTTCCGGAACATAGTACGGCAGTACACCAATTACCTTTTTCCCTTGTGCCTTATATTTGGCCAGCTGGGTTTTGGGACTGGCAGCAATCTTTTTAAACTCGTCAATCAATGCGTCAATAGCCATTGTCAATTCCCCTTCTTTTCGTCATTAGCTTCCATGGCTTCTACCAGACCTTGTACACGGGTTTCATACTGGGCCGCGTTAAAGTTCCGCGGGTCAGCCTGGTCCCCGTCAAATCCGGCGGTAGGAATCCCCATGTCTGCGGTGAAGCGACGCTGCATTTCCGGCATGTACCCACTCCAAGGTTTGCAGGAACGGTTGTAGTGCACCAGCACGCCGTCTACCTTGTTGTCACGGATCAAGCCTTCACGCCAGGCAACGCCCTGTTCTACGCTGACAGAGTTCGGTGCCTTGCAGTAGGCTTTAATCAGGCCATCGTAGTTGTCATATTCAAACCCGAAGGCAGGGGCATACACCACACCGGTGATGTTCAGGCCGTTAGCTTTCAGCGGTTTGAACAGCTGCGGCAGTTTCGGCCAGCAAGGAATCCCTTCGAACATAATCCGGTGCTGTTCTTTGAACGGTGCCGTAGTGGTACCTTCTTTGACGTGCTGTTCCAGTTCGCTGGCCAGCAGTTCAAAGGCTTCGGCAGTCTCTACCCGGCCACGGGCGGTAACGATATCTGCCATGTGGTTAAACAGGTCAAACCCGTTAAATGGCGCTGGTTTGTACTGCAGATAGTTGCAGACTTTCAGCCAGGCTTTGGCAGAACGGTTGGCGTTCTGGCAGCATTGTTCAAATTTGTCTTCGTCAAATTTCCGCCCGGTCAGTTCTTCCATCTGCCGGATAGCAGTATCAAACTGGCTGCGGATGTATTTTACGTTGGCTTCATTCACATGATCGAATTCGTTATAGGGAATATCCATCATGATCAGGGGAATGTTGTGCCGCCGGGCAATGTCTTCATACCATTTGGTCATGCAGTTGCAAATGTTGTTGCAGCACAGCACGAAGTCCGGCATGGGCATGGTCATCTGGCGGTATTTATGCAGGGCATTCTGCCGACGGGTCTTTTCTTCCCCTTCGGGCAGGGCCGCAATTTCATAGATATTATCCGTGGTAGGATAGGGTTTCAGGGTCTTAGGATCAATCACGGGTTTTCCATTTTCATCGAAAACTTTCTTCCCGTTTTCGTCCTTCATTTGCTTGCCGCTGTTGGGGTTGATGACATAGTTGCCATTTTCGTCCATTTTGTTGGCGCCCCGGTAACCGGCAGCATAGGCCAGGGAAATCCGGGCATAGCCGCAGATATCGTTATCATAGCCCAGGTTTTCGGCAGCTTCGCACATGACTTCGCCGTCCCGGTTGGCAGCGATACCAGCAGCCTGGTTTTCAGGATAGCCGACATGGAGGCCAAAGGATTCGGCCAATTCACAAGGGAATTTGGAAGAGGACCAGCCTACTTTTTCTCCTCTTTCTTTCGCTTCCCGCAATTCACGGTACACTTTTTCTACAACATCTCTCAGCGCTTGTACGCCAGGACTCACTTTTGCCATTGTTTATCCTTCCTTTTTTATGCAACGCTTCAAAATTATTTGTTAGCTTTTTTCAACGCTTGTTTGTACGCATACAGAGCCGCACCCAGGGCACCATTGTACTGCGCCAAAGGAGAGAACTGGATTTTTACGCCCAGCCCTTCTTCCAGAGCATTGCGCACCCCATAGTTTCTTGCTACGCCGCCGGTCATGATCACATCCGGAACCACTCCGACCCGGTGTGCCAGACCGATGACACGGCTTGCTACGGAGCGATGTACGCCGGCAATGATATCTTCCTTGCTGATCCCCTGGGAAAGCTGGCTGATGACTTCGCTTTCTGCGAAAACCGTGCACGTGGAGCTGATAGAAATCCGTTTTGTGGATTTAGCGCCCAAGTCAGCCAGATCCTGCACTTTTACTTCCAGGATCCCTGCCATAACATCCAGAAACCGCCCCGTACCAGCAGCGCATTTATCGTTCATCTGAAAATTGGTCATGGTGCCGTTTTCCACATGAATGACTTTTACATCCTGCCCCCCGATATCAATAACGGTATGGACATGAGGGAACAGAAAATACGCCCCCATCGCATGGCAGGACAGTTCGCTCATCTGCTTGTCAGCGATTCCTTCCAGGGAATTACGGCCGTACCCTGTCGCCAGGGTAAAGTCCATATCTTCCTGCTTCATATTGGCAGCTTTCAGCACTTCCTCAATAGAACGTGCGGGACCGGAAGTTCCGGTCCCCACATCTACCAAGGATTTTGCGACGATATCTTGTCCGTCTTTCAGGATGACACACTTGGAAGCGGTCGATCCCACATCAATACCCAAGGTATAAATACTCATGTAGCGTCCTCCCCTAAGGGCTTATTTCTTTACGTACGTATCAAACTCTCTGATCGCACGCGGCAGCAGCATTTGATGGAATGGGCAAATGCTGTCCGGGTTCTGGTACGCAGCTTCTGTGAAGGCAATCACATAGTCACGCAGCTTGTCCATATCTACGATTTCATCCACCAGCCCCAGTTTTGCGCAGGCCTGCGGCCGGGAATTGTCTACGAAGGACTGAATCAGCGCATTCATCTTGTCGATGGTAGGCTGCAGATCTTTGCCAGCCTTGCGGTCTTTAGCCAGTCTGCGGCTGTACATAGCGCTGGCTGCGGTTTCGCCGTTCATAACGTCGATTTCGGTAGCAGCGGTGCCGATAGAGAAGGCGTTGGTGCTGCCTTGCGGGCCACCCAGTACGTAGTGGGCAGCAGCGGTACCTTTTCTCAAGGTGATTTCAAATTGAGGGATATGGGAGCTCTGGATGGAGTAAATCAGAGATTGTCCCAAGCCCAGCAGTTCTGCTTTTTCTGCATCATTGCCTACATCAATGCCCGTGGTGTCCTGAATCCAGACGATGGGCAGACGATCTCTCGTGCACAGCGTCACAAATTCATTCATCTTCATCAGGCCTTGGCGGTACAGTTTCCCACCAATGGCTACAGAGCCGACGCCATTTTCCCCTTTGTATTCAGGGTAATTCATCAATAGACCTTGGAAGTTAGCAACAACGCCGACCAATAGACCATTGACTTTGGCAATACCGGTAACCATTTCAGGTCCATAGCCTTTTTTGTATTCCTTGAATTCGCTGTTGTCAAACAGGCGGCCAAGGATATTATAGATGTCATAAGCCCGTTTGTCGTTCACAGGCAACAGGCTGTACAGATCATCGGTAGGCAGAGCCGGTTCTTTCGGATCATCCACACGGAAGAAATCCAGGTCGAATTTCGGCAGCATGCCTACATACTTTTTGATACCTTCCAGCACGCCTTCTTCAGAAGCATAGACTTCACGGATAAAGCCGGTTTCGGTATAGTGGATATCTACAGCTCCCGGGGGTTCGGTCTTGACGGATTTATCTACGGCATCTGCAATTTCGTTGGCATACTGCATGTCCACATGGCCTTTCGGGTTCATGCCGCCTACGATCCCAGCGCCGCCCACAGCCATGTTGGCTTTTTCATGAGCAATGATAACGGTCGGGCTGATGGAATGATAGCCGCCGCCAGCAGGGTTGGTTCCATAGATGCCTACAATGACGGGAATCCCCAGTTGGTTTAGTTCGGAGTTCCGATAGAACGGAGTCCCGCCGCCGCGCCGGTTAGGATATACTTTTTCCTGCTCGTCGAATTTTACGCCAGAGCAGTTCAGCACATACACCAGGGGGATGCGCAGTGTTTTTGCAGTGTCAGAAGCCCGCAACAGGCATTCTGCCTGTCCCGGTACCCAGGCACCAGCCAGTTTTTTGTTATCAGAAGCACAGACAACGCACCATTTGCCGTTGATTTTCCCCAGTCCTTTAACAATGGCCACGGAACCATTCTTATTGTTTTGGGGGTTGAACAGGCTGTTTAGCGGTCTCCAGGTTCCCGGTTCCACCAGTTTTGCCACACGCTGCAGAGCGGTCAGTTCCCCTCTCTTATTAACGTCGGCATCTGCCTTACCGGCTTCCTGTGCCTGCTGGATCAGAGCGTGGATTTCTGCTTCAATCTTTTTCAGCTGTTCTTTATTGGCTGTATCTTCTTTTTTCAGCTCTTTCCCTAATTGGGGCAGGTGCTGAAAATATCTAGGCATAGAGTAAAAACCCATGGATTATTTTCCTCCTACAGTTGTTCTTATTTCGCAGCGTCTGCTACAGGGACCTGGATGAATGCTTGTCCCGGATCAATTTCTTCCCGAATCAGTTTAATAACAGAAGGTTCGGGCGGATCCAGCTTAACGGCTTTGGATACATCCAGTTCAAACCCGGTGTTTTCCAGTACGTCTTCCGGAGAAGAGGTAGGATAGTAGCCAGCCAGGTACATTCTCTTGGTCTTTTCATCAAATTTCAGAATGCCTCTGTCGGTAACAACCATTTGCGGACCTACGTCGCCAGGCAGTCCCAGTCTTTCCCGTCCGCCAGGGCCATCAATCCAGCCCGGGCTGGTCACGTAGTCAATCTTCTGCATGAATCTGCGTTTTTCATGCTGCATCATAATGATGGTGTTGGAATAGGTAGCAATGCCGTTAGCACCGCCGCTGCCGGTGAAACGAGTTTTGGGGTGATGATAATCACCGATGGAGGTGGAGTTTACGTTGCCGTACGGGTCAATCTGCGCACCGCCGATAAAAGCAATCAGCCGGTTGTTTTTGTGCAGGTATTCATTGATTTCGAATCCGACGAACCGAATGTTCGGCCAAATGCAGCCGCAATGGGCCATGAACCGTAAATCGCCTACGCTGCGGGGCACTTCTACAGGGGAGCAGTCCATCAGGCCGCTTTCCACGATGATATGGCAATCCGGGGCATACACTCTTTTTGCAACACTGGCGCCAATGAGGGGCAACCCAGTCCCAACGGTGACCACCTGGCCATTTTTGATTTGTTTGGCAATGGTCACAGCCTGCATTTCTTTATTGGTATAATTCGTATAATCAGCCATTCTTACTTGTCCTCCTTAGTCATGTCGATATGATAGCCCAAGCCAGGAACTACTTTCAGGTTGATCAAGCGTGTAGCACCCAGTTTGTTCAGATATTCGTCATGATCTTTCAGATCAAAGACCCATTCTTTGCAGAACGCATCAAAATCTTCCTGTGTCTTGGATACTTTGTCATAGACTTTCAGGAACGGATTATCGTAATCATACAGGCCGAAGCATTGGGATGGATGAGCGCCATAAGGAGCTAAAACGACGGCATCCACGCACATGCCAGGGATATCATTCTTGGTATTGTCTCTTCTGATTTCTTCGTTGCTGATAATTTCTTCCGTGGTCACAATGGTGTGTTTGGCAGCCATGGCAATGTCCACATCCTGGAATTTGCCGCCCCAAATCCGTACAGTGCCATCAGGAGAAGCCTGCTGCACATGGATAATGGCCACATCAATTTCCGGAACAGGCACCGCTACAACTTTTTGTCCCGGTTTGAAGGGGTTGTCGATGTACTTGAACTTATCATCGGGCACTTTATCCAGGGTCTTACGTACTTCTTTGCTAATGCCCCATTCGTCCGTCAGGCCGGACCCCTGCATCAGAGTAACAGGCAGGAAAGACAGTCCCAAGGCAGCAGCATGCCACATCATATAAATAACGTCCTGGGAGTAGTCTTCCATGGTCAGTTTACCGGCTTCAAACCATTTTCTGAACCGTCTGGAAACGTTGGTCACTCCGGAGTTAGCGGTGTAGCAGTTAATATATGCCTTCACACGGCCATTGCCGATCAGCATATCCCAGTCACCACCGGCTGCTCCGCCGAGTCCGGTCAAATCAGTAATTCCTTGACGCAAAATTTCAGCTACCGCGGCATAGGGTTTGCGGTCCGTGGTAAACCCGCCCAGGGCAATATGATCCCCGCTATGCACATACTTGGCAACTGCGTCCTTTAATGTCATTACTTTACCCAAAGCAAAAACCTCCTTAAGCTCCTTACTAGATTGTGAAACCCCCGGAACCCGCCTCAAAGAAACAATCCATCCCCCTTTATATGAGTTTTTTTAATTTGCATTCCGGTATTCATTGTACAATTTGATTATAACACAAATAATTTTTTTTTAAAATCTTTCTGAACGGTATTGTCAGTGCTTTTTCAAATAATCAAAAATTCAAACACTTTGTTTTGAATCGTCACTTTTATTACCATTTCACTTGAAAATTTTACTGAAATCGCAGTGTGTTTTAAAATAATTACCTTTTTCTTCTGTAATTTACGTTGTCATTATGCTCTTTTTGCCGTTTTATCCAGCGAGTAGCTGCTTTCTTCAGCATTTCTTCTGTATTTTTGAGTTCCCCGCTTTGCACTCTTAGAAGCAAAACAGAAAGCAAATGCCCCAGCTGCTCCTTTTCTGCTCCCAGCTGCAAGGCATCCCGCCCGGTAATTTGTAAGTCCGAAGTATGGACGGGCATGAGACAGGCCATCATCATCAGGCGTTTGCCATACATCTGGGCATGCAGAATATCGTTTGGAGTGGCATTGGTCGCTGCAGTATCAGCTATGCACACAGCCGTCAATTGTGTAAATGCCTCTGTCATTTCCCGGTTGCTGCGAAAATGTCCGCTCCGCGCCTCTTTTCGTAGCCAGTGCCAGGTTTTCCCATCATCCTGCCCACTGATAAAGCCAAAATGCATATGATTTTTTACCGGCCAGGCTACCCGTTTCACCAGAGCTTCCGGCATCTGTAGCCTGTGCAGGATTTTTTGGGCCATTGCTGCCCCCACCGTTTCATGTCCGTAATCACAGACCTGTCCCTCTTTATTGATACCGCGCACACCAGGATGCCCTTTGGCAATGTCATGGAGCAAAATCGCCCAGCCAGTTGCCAAGCTGTGGTCTCCCTTATCCAAAGCCGTCATGGTATGCCGCCACACGTCGTAACGATGAAAAGCAGGGTTTTGCGGCACATCCACCAAATCCAGTACTTCTGGCAAGATGGGCACAGGAAAAAGTTTCCCTTCGTGCCGTACCCGACAGGTTTCTCCTGCCAGACCGCTTTGTACCATCAGGTCCATGCCTTTTCCTGCATAGGGGGCCGCTAACAATTTATTGAGTTCTGTCCGCACCCGTTCCAGCGAAAGGCCCCGTACCCGCTGCAAATTCCGTGTGATTGCAGGCAGGAGTTTAGGATCCGATGCAAATCCCAGCTGGGCAATAAAGCGGCAGGCCCGGAACATCCGCAGTGCATCTTCCTCAAACCGTTTATTCGCATTGCCTACTGTGCGCAGCACCTTGCCGCGGAGATTCTCCAAGCCATTGGAGCAGTCCGTGAGATGCCCCTCCAAATCCACCGCCATAGCATTGATGGTAAAATCTCTTCGCCCCAGGTCCTCCTCCAGTGTTTCGCAGTACCAGACTTCTGCAGGACGGTGAGAATCTTCCTGCCCATACGCCTCATTCCGGTACGAGGCGACTTCAACCCCATGGTTTCCTACCCGGAGGATGACGACCCCAAAATTCTGCCCCAGTTTACTGACCACAGGGATTTTATTCCTTTCTGCGACCAGCTTAATTTCATCAGGGCGGGCATTGGTCACCACATCATAATCATCCGGAATCTTTCCTAATAATAAATCGCGCACAGCGCCCCCTACGACATGGGCCTGGAATCCGCTGTTTTGCAGTGCTTTCATGACCGTTTTGACGTAACCAGGCAAAACAAACTCCATGCAGTTCACCTCTCCATCAACGTTCCAGGGAAGTCAGGGTAAAAACGCCCATATCCAGTCCCGGATCGCTTTTAATTTGCAGCGTGCAGGAAAATTCCTGCTCCATTTCTTTGACGCCGTGCTCCACCAAATAACTATAAACCAGAGGATGCACCGTAAGTAGCAGGGTGTGGCTCATAGCTCCGGCCCCAAAACTGGAGCGCAGTCTTCTGCGAATTTCCACATATACCGTTTCCGGCGCATCTACGCGTCCTGAGCCCTGGCACATGGGGCAGGTGGTATAGAGTACGCTGGATAAATTACGTCTGGCCTTCATCCTGGTCATTTCTACCAGATTCAGGGAAGTAATATCCATCACCTTGGGTTTCATCTTATCCGTGGCAAATCCCTTTTTCAAGATCTGCAGGATGGCGTCTTGTTCGTCCTGGGTATCCATGTCAATAAAGTCCGCCACAATGATACCGCCAATATCCCGCAGCCGCAGCTGCCGGGGAATCTCTTCTGCCGCCTCCCGATTAGTACGAAAACTGGTTTCCTCCCGGCTGCCGCCATGCGCATCTTTACCGCTATTGACGTCGATAACGGTCATCGCCTCTGTATAATCAAAAACCAAATACCCGCCGCCGGGAAGCCATACCACACGATCGGAAATTCCGGCGATGGCTTCTTCTAAATGATAATGGCTGAATATGTCCTCTTCCCCGGTATATAGCACTACAGGCACTTGTTTCAGGCCCATTTCTTCCAGAAGTTTTTCTACTGTTTGCAAGGTTTCCGGTTCATCCACCACAATTTTTTCTACGCTGCTCGTAGCATAATCCCGCAGCATGCGGATGGATAAATCCAGTTCCCGATATAGAAGCTGCGGGCCCCGGCCTACTTTGCTGCGGCGCAGCAACACATCCCAATTGCGGAGCAATTGGGATAGATCGGCTTTGATTTCTTCTCCTTCGGCCCGCAGCGCCGCGGTCCGAATCACAAGGCCCATATGGGGAGGCAGGAGACTTTCTGCAAAAGCATGAAGAGCATTCCGCTTTGTTTTACAGGCGATTTTACGGGACAGGGAAATTCTTTTTCCATTGGGTTCCAGCACCACATAGCGTCCTGGCAGCGTAATATGCCGGGTAATTGCAGGGCCTTTGTTACCCCGGGCATCCTTGGTGACCTGGACCAGCAGCATCTGTCCTTCTGTAACATGTTCTTCTTTTTTCAGCGTTAAAAATCCGTTTTTGCCAATCCCCAGATCTACAAAGGCAGCCTGAATCCCAGGAACCACATTGCACACGCGTCCCCGGTACACATTGACCACCAGCCTTTACCCGTTGCGGCGTTCCACAGCATATTCCCGCAGCCTGCCTTCTTCGCAAAGTCCCAGGCGGGTTTCTTCTGGCCGGACACTGATAAAAACACTCTGTTTCGGTTCCATACTATGCTCCTATCAGGTCCGTTTTTCGCCCCTCTATATCTCTTCCGTACAACTCTTTCTGCCGGATATCTGCCTGCTCTACCGCAAGGGGTACGCCAAACTGATCCCGCAGGACCTGCAGCAGTTCCAGGGCTTTCATGCTGCCTGTAGGCGTAATGGCAATATCAAAATACAGTGTCAAACATCCTTGGTTCCAAACGCTCTCTACCTTAGGAATATATGCTTTTACATTAATGCATTTAGGAGCCCCTTTTCCTTTTTTGTGGGGTTTGGTAAAAGGCACTTCCTCTGTCGCATTAAATTGTGCTAACCCGCTTTCCGGGTTTACCGCACAAGGGACCA
>OGKA01001910.1_pt1 | contig 14680 bp, 10 predicted proteins | sample 1572211 | NCBI WGS metagenome assembly OGKA01 (sample SAMEA2582125, study PRJEB24529) | metagenome | biome: Human gut stool | place: China | collected 2011
GTCTTGCTCGACAATCCAAAAATAATTGAGAGGCTAGGATTTTTGTCCCAGCCTCGTTTTTTGCTTGGATCAATTTGAAAAGAAGCGGACCGATCTAAGAGAGCTTGAATGAATGAACACAATGAAAGCTTTACGAAAATTTCACAATTTTAGTTGACAGTCTTGAAAAAAAGGAGTAGAATAACCCCTGTTTTATGAAAAAGAGGCAGGGAATTCCCGGCCTCATGATCTTTTTTCAAGGAGTTTTTTATGTTTTCAACATTGAAAAAATGGTTTATTGGCCGTCCGTTGAAATCTGGTGCAGAAGGTGAAGGCGGATTGCTTGGGAAAATGCAGGCCTTGGCCATGCTCTCTAGTGACGCGCTTTCTTCTATTGCCTATGGTCCAGAGCAAGTTATCCTGGTCTTGATGACCGTTTCAGCGGGAGCCATTTGGTGGTCCATTCCGATTGGGATTGTGGTCCTGGTTCTTCTAGCTAGTTTAACGATTTCTTATCGTCAGGTCATTCATGCCTACCCTCAAGGGGGAGGGGCCTACATGGTGACTACGGAGAATTTGTCTCCGAAAGCGGGGTTGATCGCTGGTGGCAGTCTCTTGGTCGACTACATGCTGACGGTAGCAGTATCTGTTTCTTCCGGTGCAGATGCCATCACGTCAGCGATTCCATCTCTTCATCCTTATAATCTTCACATTTCCATTTTATTGGTCTTGATTTTGATGCTGATGAACCTTCGGGGGCTACGCGAATCAGCGACATCGTTGATGATTCCGGTCTACCTGTTCATTGTCAGTACCATTGCCTTGATCGGCTATGGTGTGATCCAAATTTTGACGGGTCACTTGGCCTATAATGCAACTGCTCATGTGGGTCAAACCATTTCAGGGGTTAGTGTCATTCTCTTATTGCGGGCCTTTACGAGTGGATCCGCTTCCCTAACAGGGGTTGAAGCCATCTCCAATTCGGTTCCTTTCTTTAAGAAACCAAAAGCAAAGAATGCAGCCTCTACCTTGACCATTATGGCTTTGATTTTGGGGATCATGTTTGCAGGGATTACCTTCCTCAATTACTGGGTGGGTGTCGTTCCGGCTAAAGGGGTAACAACTCTAGCCCAAATGGCCCAAGCCATCTTAGGGAATTCCCCAGTCGGACAAGCCTTCTTTTACGTCTTCCAATTATCAACAGCCTTGATCTTGGCAGTTGCGGCTAATACCGGTTTCTCAGCCTTTCCAATGTTGGCCTTTAACATGGCTAAAAATAAATACATGCCACACATGTATATGGAAAAAGGGGATCGTCTGGGCTATTCTAATGGGATTTTGACCTTGGCGATTGGTGCCATCGTTTTGCTCTTGATCTTTGATGGGCAAACAGAAAGCTTGATTCCGCTTTATACCATCGGGGTCTTCATTCCTTTTGCCCTTTCTCAAACAGGGATGGTGATCCACTGGAAACGCCAATATCAAAAAGGATTTCTTAAGTATTCGCTTGCCAATATCCTGGGGGCAGCCATCTGTTATGGGATTGTCTTGATCCTCTTATTATTCCGTTTGCGTGAGATCTGGCCCTTCTTCCCTATTATTGGTCTCTTGCTTTGGATGTTCTTGAGTATCCGTAATCACTATGATAAAGTTGCAGCCCAATTGCGCTTGGGAGGTAAGATTGAAAAGACAAGTTATGCGGGCAATACCGTGATTGTCCTTGTTGGGAATGTCACTCAGGTAAGTGTGGGAGCTATGAGTTATGCAAATAGCCTAGGAAACGATGTTGTGGCAATGCACGTCTCAACGGAAGAAACCAAGGTTAAAGACGCTGAGGTAGCAGAAGAATTTAAGCGTTATTTCCCTCATATTCGCTTTGAAAATGTCATGACGAGTTACCGGGATATTATCCAACCAACAGTTGAATTTGTCTCAAAAGTAGCTGAGGAGGCCAAGGAAAAAGGGAACACCGTCACAGTCTTAGTTCCTCAATTCATTCCTAAAAAACATTGGCAAAATATTCTCCACAACCAAATGAGTTTGAAATTGAAGTACGCTCTTCGTTGGCATGAAGAAGTGGTTGTGGCAAGCTATTCTTACCATTTGTCTGAATAACCATCGCATAAAGAAAAGATGTGAGAGAGTAGACAAACTGTTCTTTAATAAAAAGGTAATAAATTCTACAAAAGTAAACTCATTATATTCATTAGAATTATTCAAGCATCTGCTGAAACTTTCCGCCGTGAGAAAAGTGCTAGAAACAAGGTTGTTTCTAGCACTCGGGAGTTTTGGAACCTTAGGTCCAAAACTAAATCATGGAACTTCATAGAAGTTCGCTGACGTCCGTACTCACTTAAGGAAGGTTTCTAAGATGCCTTTGTCTTCAATCTAAGATGTCTGCTTTGGCAGGCATTTTTTGAATGATCTGAGAGGAATAGTATCCATTCAAAAGTCCTGTAAGACATAGTCTTAATCTTGAAAAAATGTTAGAAAAATGCTAAAATTAAAAGAACATTTTAGATTTTGGAAGTTTCAAAGTAAGGAAAAAAATGGCAAATTTATTAAAAACAATTATTGAAAATGATCGAGGCGAAATCAAACGCCTTGAAAAAATGGCTGACAAGGTCTTTTCTTATGAAGACCAAATGGCAGCTTTGACGGATGACGAATTAAAAGCGAAAACAGTTGAGTTTAAGCAACGCTACCAAGATGGTGAGTCTTTGGATGATCTCTTGTACGAGGCTTTTGCAGTTGTTCGTGAAGCTGCAAAACGGGTTCTTGGTTTGTTCCCATACAAGGTTCAGGTCATGGGGGGAATCGTCCTTCACCATGGTGACGTTCCAGAGATGCGTACAGGGGAAGGAAAAACCCTGACAGCAACCATGCCGGTATACTTGAATGCCTTGTCTGGCAAAGGGGTGCACGTTGTCACCGTCAATGAATACTTGACAGAGCGGGATGCAACAGAGATGGGAGAACTTTACTCATGGCTGGGCCTTTCAGTAGGGATCAACCTTGCAGCAAAATCTCCAGCTGAGAAAAAAGAAGCTTACCTCTGTGATATCACTTACTCAACCAACTCAGAGATCGGTTTTGACTACTTGCGTGACAACATGGTTGTGCGTGCAGAAAACATGGTTCAACGTCCATTGAACTATGCCTTGGTCGATGAGGTAGACTCCATCTTGATTGACGAAGCGCGTACGCCATTGATCGTTTCTGGTCAAACAGCTTCTGATACGAGCCAGCTTTACCACATGGCGGATGCTTATGTGAAGACCTTGACAGAGGATGATTACATTATCGATGTCCCATCTAAAACCATCGGTTTGTCTGATTCAGGGATTGATAAGGCAGAAAGCTACTTTAATCTTGAAAACTTGTACGATATTGAAAACGTAGCTTTGACTCACTTTATCGACAACGCCCTTCGTGCCAACTACATCATGATTTTGGATATCGACTATGTGGTCAGCGAAGATCAAGAAATCTTGATCGTTGACCAATTTACTGGTCGGACCATGGAAGGTCGTCGTTATTCTGATGGTCTTCACCAAGCGATCGAAGCCAAAGAAGGTGTTCCAGTTCAAGAAGAAACCAAAACATCTGCATCGATTACTTACCAAAACCTCTTCCGTATGTACAAGAAGTTGTCAGGGATGACAGGGACAGGGAAAACTGAAGAAGAAGAATTCCGTGAAATTTATAACATTCGCGTGATTCCAATTCCAACCAACCGTCCGATTGCCCGTATTGACCATCCAGACCTTCTCTACCCAAGCTTGAAATCAAAATTCAAGGCAGTTGTGGAAGATGTCAAGTCTCGTCATGAAAAAGGTCAACCAGTCCTAGTAGGTACCGTTGCCGTTGAAACCAGTGATTACCTTTCTCAATTGTTGGTTCAAGCAGGTGTCCCTCACGAAGTTTTGAATGCGAAAAACCACTACAAAGAAGCACAAATCATCATGAACGCTGGTCAACGTGGTGCTGTTACCATTGCGACCAACATGGCCGGGCGTGGTACCGATATCAAGCTTGGTGAAGGGGTTCGCGAACTCGGTGGTCTTTGTGTCATCGGGACAGAACGTCACGAAAGCCGTCGGATCGATAACCAGCTTCGTGGACGTTCAGGACGTCAAGGGGATCCAGGTGAATCTCAATTCTACTTGTCTCTTGAAGATGAATTGATGCGTCGTTTCGGTTCTGAACGGATCAAAGCAGTGCTTGATCGTTTCAAGTTGAGCGAAGAAGAATCGGTGATTCGTTCAAACATGTTCACCCGTCAGGTAGAGGGTGCTCAAAAACGGGTTGAAGGAAACAACTACGATACCCGTAAACAAGTCCTTCAATACGATGACGTGATGCGGGAACAACGGGAAATTATCTACGCTGAACGCTATGATGTTATCACAGCTAACCGTGACTTGGCACCTGAAATCAAGGCAATGATCAAACGGACCATCAAACGGATTGTTGAAGGAGCCAGCCACTCAAGTAAGGAAGAACGCGTTGAAGCGATTCTGAACTTTGCCAAATACAATTTGGTTCCGGAAGATACGATTTCTGCAAGCGATATTGAAGGAAAATCTGACAAGGAAGTTATCGATTACTTGTATGCACGTGCAGAAGAAATCTATGCTAGCCAAGTAGCGAAATTGCGTGACGAAGAGTCTGTGCAAGAATTCCAAAAAGTCTTGATCCTTCGAGTGGTAGACAGCAAGTGGACGGACCATATCGATGCTTTGGATCAATTGCGAAATGCAGTTGGACTCCGTGGATATGCGCAAAATAACCCAGTGGTAGAATACCAATCAGAAAGTTTCCGTATGTTTAACGATATGATCGGATCGATTGAATTTGATGTGACTCGTCTCATGATGAAAGCCCAAATTCACGAACAAGAACGTCCACGTACGGAACACAGTATTTCAACAACTGCGACTCGCAACATTGCAGCGCAACAACAAGATATTCCAGCAGATATTGACTTGTCACAAGTGAAACGCAACGATTTGTGTCCTTGTGGTTCAGGCAAGAAATTCAAAAACTGTCACGGACGTAAATTTTAAGAGCTCCTCTGAAATAGAAAGAGGATGGGGCTAGCTAGCATAAGGAGGCCGTATGGTATTCATTACGAAGAGCAATAAGATTGATGAGCAAGAGATCACTTCGCTTTACCGCTTGGAAGGTCCAGCCTTGGAGCGCAAAGAAGCGCGTGATCGAGAGTTGGAAGCTATTATCAAAGGAGAAGACCAACGGATCCTTCTTGTGATCGGGCCTTGCTCTTCTGATAATGAAGAAGCTGTGATGGACTATGCCCGTCGTTTGGCAGACTTGCAAGAGCAAGTGAAAGATCAGATTTTCATTGTGATGCGGGTCTATACGGCTAAGCCTCGGACCAACGGGGATGGCTATAAAGGCTTGATGCACCAACCAGATACACATGCAGCACCAAGCTTTGTGGATGGTTTGAAAGCGGTCCGGCATCTCCACTACCGTGTGATTACAGAAACTGGTTTGACAACTGCGGATGAGTTGCTTTATCCAGCAAGTCTTCCTTATGTTGAAGATTTGATTTCCTATCATGCCATTGGAGCGCGATCAGTTGAAGACCAGGAGCACCGCTTTGTATCTAGTGGGATCTCTGCTCCGACAGGCATGAAGAATCCAACTTCTGGAAATCTTTCTGTCATGTTCAATGCGATTTATGCAGCCCAACATCCCCAAAACTTTTTGTTCAATGCCCAAGCAGTGGAAACCTCAGGAAATCCTTTAGCCCATGCGATCCTTCGTGGAGGCTTGGATGCAAGTGGTAAGAATATTCCAAACTACCATTATGAAGATTTGCTAGTGGCAGCAAAACGCTATAGTGAAATGGGCTTGCAACATCCTTTCATTCTAGTGGATACCAACCATGACAATTCTGGCAAACAATTCGAAGAGCAAGTACGCATCGTGAGAGAAACCATGATGAACCGTGCTTGGAACAAGGATTTGGCAATGTTAGTTCGTGGTTTCATGATTGAATCCTATCTAGAAGATGGCCGTCAAAATGAACCAGTGGTTTATGGTCAATCCATCACAGACCCTTGCCTGGGTTGGGAAAAAACACAGGCCTTGGTCAAAGAAATTGCAACGATGAATAAGTAACAGGCAGGGGCGGAAGGAGTGATTCTTTAGCCCCTTCTCTTTTGTCAGTAAAACGATACTGAAACAATAAATAAGGATAAAACAAGATGATCAAAGGACATGGCATCGATATCGAATCGATCGCTGCGATTGAAAAAGCCTATCAGAAGAATACTCGATTCGCTGAAAAAGTCTTAACCGAGGCTGAGCGAGAGCGCTTTGAGGAATTGTCTGGAAAACGGAAAATGGAATATTTAACGGGCCGATGGTCCGCTAAAGAAGCCTTTTCGAAGGCAATGGGGACAGGGATTGGACCGGTTGGTTTTCAAGATTTAGAAATTTTAAATGATGCCCACGGAGCTCCCTATTTTTCCAAGTCTCCTTTTTCTGGGAAGGTATGGATTTCGATCAGTCACAAGGGAGACCTAGTGTCGACCAGTGTCATTTTGGAGGAAGAAAATGAAAGCAAGTAAACATAGACCAACTGTTGCTAGAGTCGATTTGGATGCCATTGCCTTTAATGTGCAACAAGTCAGTGAGCATATTCCGAGTCAAGCTTTGAAATATGCAGTCGTCAAGGCCAACGCCTATGGTCATGGGGTCGTTGCGGTGACCAAAAAATTGGCGCCTCAGGTAGATGGTTTTTGTGTTTCCAATATGGATGAAGCCCTCGAAATCCGTGAAGAAGGCTTGCAACACCCTATTTTGATTTTGGGAGTTGTGCCAAGTGAAACAGTGAATCTAGCCAAAGAGCATGACATCCGCTTAACGGTGGCTAGTCTTGCTTGGTTGGATCAATTGCTTGGAGAAGAAGCAGATCTTTCAGGATTGAAGGTCCATATTAAGGTGGATTCAGGAATGGGGCGGATTGGATTTCGTAGAATCGAGGATATTCAAGAAGCTGAACGCCTTCTCTTAGCAGCTGGAGCTGAAATTGAAGGAATCTTTACTCATTTTGCGACAGCAGATGAAGCAGATGATCGAAAATTCCAAGCGCAATACCACTTTTTCAAAGAAGTATTGGCTGCTCTTGAAACCCTTCCTCCCATTGTCCATGCAAGTAATTCTGCCACCTCTTTGTGGCATGCGGATACAATTTTCACGGCTGTGCGCTTGGGAGATGTCATGTATGGTTTGAATCCGAGCGGATCTGTGTTAGCCTTGCCTTATGAAATCAAGCCAGCTTTGAGTTTGGTGAGCGAATTAGTTCATGTGAAACAGTTAGAAGCTGGTCAAGATATTGGCTATGGAGCAACCTATACGACAGAAGAACCCCAATGGATCGGGACGATTCCTATTGGCTATGCGGATGGCTGGATCCGACAGATGCAAAATTTCCATGTACTGATCAAGGGTGAGTTTTGTCCCATTGTTGGTCGAGTTTCAATGGACCAGGTAACGGTTCGCCTTCCTGAAGAATTGCCTCTGGGGACTAGAGTTACCCTAATTGGCCGAGATGGAGAGAAAGAAATTACGGCGACAGAGGTTGCGGATTACCGTGGGACCATTAATTATGAAGTGGTTTGTCTCTTGAGTGATCGGATTCCTCGTGACTATACAGGTGAAGAATAAGAAGAAGCAGGTGGGATTTTCCCGAAAGGACCTGCTTTTTTATAAAAGAAAGGAGGAGAAATGAATCTACACCAACCCTTATCCGTACTGCCTGGAGTCGGTCCAAAATCGGCGGAAAAATTTAAAAAGTTAGGGATTGAAACCTTAGAAGATCTACTCTTGTATTTCCCCTTTCGTTATGAAGACTTCAAAACGCGCAATGTTTTAGAGTTGGAAGATGGGGAAAAAGCCGTCATCTCTGGAGTGGTAGCAACACCAGCCAATGTCCAATATTATGGCTACAAACGAAATCGCTTGCGTTTTTCGATCAAACAGGGAGACCAGGTCATTGCGGTTAATTTTTTCAACCAACCCTATCTAGCAGACAAAATTGAGGTTCAGCAGACAGTGGCGATTTTTGGGAAATGGGACAAGACCAAAGGCAGTTTGACAGGAATGAAGCTCCTGGCTCAAGTGGAAGATGATTTGCAGCCGGTCTATCGAGTGACGCAAGGAGTCAGCCAAAACAGCCTGGTGAAATTGATCAAAATAGCGTTCGATCAGGGATTAGACCAGCTTTTAGAAGAGAACGTACCCCAAATCTTACGAGATCGTTATCAACTCATGTCTCGTTCCCAAGCAGTGCAAGCTATGCATTTTCCTAAGGGTCTAGTAGAGTACAAGCAAGCTCTTCGCCGGGTAAAATTTGAAGAGCTCCTCTTTTTCCAGCTGCAACTCCAAGTGCTAAAAGAAGAAAACCACGATGCCAGCCAAGGGATTTCCTTGGCCTGGGATCCAGAAAAATTAGCAGAACGAAAAAAACAGCTTCCTTTTGAGCTAACGCAAGCTCAAGAAAACAGCTTGAATGAAATCTTGACAGATATGGCCTCTCCCTATCATATGAACCGCCTCTTACAAGGGGATGTGGGAAGCGGGAAGACAGTCGTGGCCGGTCTTGCCATGTATGCAGCCTTAAGCGCTGGTAAGCAAGCTGCCTTGATGGTTCCAACGGAGATTTTGGCAGAGCAACACAAGGAAAGCTTGCAAAATCTTTTTCCAGATTTGCCAATTGCCCTTCTAACAGGAGGATTAAAGGCGGCTGAGAAACGAGAAGTCTTAGAAGAGATCGCCTCAGGAACTGCTCAACTGATTGTGGGGACACATGCCTTGATTCAAGAGGGAGTTCACTACCAAGATCTAGGCTTGGTCATTATTGATGAACAGCACCGTTTTGGGGTTTCCCAGCGCCGTATCCTTCGAGAAAAAGGACAAAATCCAGACGTCCTGATGATGACGGCTACCCCTATTCCCCGGACCTTGGCTATTACAGCCTTTGGAGATATGGATGTGTCCATCATTGATCAGATGCCTGCGGGACGCAAAGAAATCATCACACGTTGGGTCAAGCATGAGCAGTTAGAAGTGGTCCTCGACTGGTTAGTCAAAGAACTTGGCAAAGGTTCTCAAGCCTACTTTATTTCTCCCTTGATTGAGGAGTCAGAGGCGCTAGATTTGAAAAACGCCCTTGCTCTCCAAGAAGAGCTAGAGGCCTTCTTTGGACAGCGAGCACGCGTTTCTCTTCTTCACGGGAAGATGAAAAGTGAAGAGAAAGAGACCATTATGCAGGCCTTTAAAGAGCACCAAGTCGATGTTTTGGTGTCTACGACCGTTATTGAAGTAGGAGTCAACGTACCCAATGCAACCGTTATGGTCATTATGGATGCAGATCGGTTTGGTCTTAGCCAACTTCACCAGCTTCGAGGCCGGGTTGGTCGGGGAAATAAGCAATCCTATGCTATTCTAGTGGCCAATCCTAAAACAGATAGTGGTAAACAGCGCATGAAAATCATGACAGAGACGACCAATGGGTTTGTGCTGGCAGAGGAAGATTTGAAAATGAGAGGCTCAGGTGAAATCTTTGGAACCCGTCAATCTGGGATTCCAGAATTTCAAGTGGCGGATTTGGTAGAAGATTATCCCATTCTGGAAGAAGCAAGGAAAGTTGCCAGCCAGATTGTAGCCACGCCAGATTGGCGTGAACACTCCGATTGGCATCTGCTCTCGCTTTACTTAGAAAAGAAAGAACATTTAGACTAGAGTATAAAAAGGGAGTAGAGTGGAATCCAAAGAATTTCCACTCTACTCCCTTTAAGATGGCATTTTACGCCCTTTGTATCTTGTTGAACTGCGACAGGACGAAGGTGGATCGATACCATCCACCTGAGGAGTTAGTGAGTCGTGTCGGCAAGGCACCATTGTGCTTGCCGTTACACGAATTGAACACGGCCTAAATGCTGTGTGAAAAAGATAAATTCTCTTGTGAGCATCGCTCACTGCTAGAATTTCCTATTTTCACTGTGCATTTTACGGGCTTTGTATCTTGATTTCATGCTACTTCTTCTGTGAATTGGCTATTATAGAGATCAGCATAGAAGCCATTTTGGCTCATGAGTTCTTGGTGGTTGCCTTGCTCGATAATATTTCCATCTTTCATCACGAGAATCAGATCCGCATTACGGATAGTGGACAAGCGATGGGCAATGACAAAGGAAGTTCGGCCTTCCATGAGTTTGTCCATGGCTTTTTGAATCAACTCTTCTGTACGGGTATCGACAGATGAGGTTGCTTCATCCAAGATGAGGAGCGGGGCATCCTTCAAGAGGGCACGCGCAATGGTCAAGAGTTGCTTTTGACCAACGGACAAGGTCACTGAATCATCTAATACAGTATCATAGCCATTCGGCAAGGTCCGAATAAAGTGATGGACACCAACCGCTCGGGTTGCCGCTTCGACCGCTTCGTCTGAAATATCGGTTTGATTAAAGACCAGGTTTTCCCGAATAGTCCCTTCAAAGAGCCAGGTATCTTGCAAGACCATCGAAAAGGCATCATGAACTTCTTCACGGCTCATGGCCTTAGTATCCACACCATCGATGGTAATTTTACCAGCTTGAATGTCGTAAAAACGCATCAAGAGATTGACCATGGTGGTCTTACCAGCACCTGTTGGACCAACAATGGCCACCTTCTGTCCTGGCTTCGCTTCAGCTGTAAAGTCATGGATAATGGTCTTATCTGGTAAATAGCCAAAACGCACATGTTCAAAGGTGACATGCCCTTTTGGCTCTTCCAATTGACGAGTTTTTTGGGATTCGTCTTCCATTTCTTCTTCGTCTAAGAATTCAAAGACACGCCCCATAGCAGCACTAGCTGATTGTAATTGGGTAATTCCTTGGGCCATTTGACCAATTGGTTGGGTAAAGATACGGACATAGGTCATAAAGGCCACAATGGTCCCAATGGTAATATCTCCATTAATGGTGAGGGCAGCCCCTACGATACAGACCATGACATAACCAAAATTCCCTACAAACTGCATCAAGGGCATCATAATCCCAGAGAAGAATTGGGATTTCCACATGCTTTGATACAAATCTTGATTGATGGCATCAAAATGATCTTTGGCTTGATGACGGCCATTGTAGGAAATAACAACATTATGTCCACTATAGATTTCTTCAACATAGCCTGAAACTTTGGCAAGATTATCTTGTTGCTGTTTAAACAAAGGCTGACTCTTGACCATAATGATGCTGGAAAGAGCAAAGCCGGCAAAGACGGATACAATCGCTGTGACAGCTAAGTGCCAGTCCGTCTTAAACATCATAAAGATAGATCCAATCAATAAGACGATAGAGGAGACCATTTGAACCAAACTTTGGTTAAAGGATTGGGTCATCAAATCCACGTCATTGGTCACACGAGACAAGGTATCTCCTTGTTCATGGCTATCAAAATATTGGAGAGGTACACGATTGATCTTTTCAGCGATGGCATTTCGCAAGCGTTCTGCGAAGCGCTGAATCATTGTTGAGATAATGAAACTACTGCTGTAGGACACCAGTGCTCCAACTCCATAAAGGATGGCTAAGGTCAGGGCAATCGAAGTGATTTTGTCAATATCAATGGCGCCTCCCATCCCTTTTGTGATGGTATCCGTGATTTCTTTTAACTTATCCGGTCCAATAACCGTGATAATACTCGATACGACCGAAAAGAGGATAGCAATTCCAAAAAATAGGTGGAAGCCCTTCAAATAGGGAGAAAGTTGTCTCCAAAGGGACGAATCTTGTTTTGTTTTATGCATGTTCCAACTCCTCCTTAGACAATTGTGAATAGGCAATTTCTTGATAGACTTCATTGGTCGCAAGCAATTCCTTGTGGGTACCTTGACCGACGACCTTCCCTTGATCCAGGACCAAAATCAAATCCGCATCCATAATGGTCGAAATCCGTTGGGCAACGATCAATTTGGTCGTATCTGCCAGCTCTTCTTTCAGGGCTTGGCGCAAGATACGATCCGTTTTGTAATCCAGGGCTGAGAAGGAATCATCAAAGATGAGGATCTCGGGCTTGCGTGCCAGGGCACGCGCAATGGCCAAACGTTGACGTTGTCCTCCAGAGAAGTTGCTTCCTCCTTGCGCTACTTCTGTATCCAAGCCCTTCTCTTTTGTGGCAACAAACTCTTTGGCTTGGGCCAATTCAAGAGCTTTCCAAATAGCTTCATCCTCTAATTTTCCTTGACTACTTTCTCCAAATTCCATATTGGAGCGAATAGTGCCACTGAAGAGCACTGCTTTTTGGGGAATGTAGCCGACTTTATTGTTCAATTCTTGGTGGCTATAATCCTTGACATTCACCCCATCCACTAAGATCTTTCCTTCTGTCGCATCGTAAAAACGCGGGATTAAATTGACCAAAGTGGATTTACCAGAACCAGTTGATCCAATGAAAGCAACAGTTTGTCCTTTTTGAGCTGAGAAGGTCACGTGCTCAATCACCGCACGAGAAGTCCGTCCATATCGGAAAGATACGTCTTGAAATTCTACGGTACCTGCTTGGTCTGATTTTTCTTTTGACTCACTTGGGAAGCCTACAGACGGTTCAAGAGCCAAGACCTGATTAATCCGTTTTGCGGATACTAGTGCACGAGGAAGGATAATCAAGATGGCCACCATCATCATAAAGCCAATGACAACCTGCATGGCGTAAGAGGAGAAGGTGATCATATCTGAGAAGACCTTGGTCCGATCCGCTAATGCAGGACTGGCGAGGATCTTTGTAGGATCTTTTGGCATGGCGATATCATTGATCAAGTGCGCCCCAATCCAGTAAATAGCAAGGGTCAAGCCACTTGATACCACTGTCATGACAGGGTTCATCAAAGACATCAACCGATAAACAAAGAGATTTAGACGGGTTAAGCCCTTGTTTTCAGCCTGGAATTTCTCATTTTGATACGCTTCCGCATTGTAGGCGCGAACCACTCGCACCCCAGTCAAACTCTCCCGTGTCGTCGCATTCAAAGCATCGGTCAAACCTTGAACCTTTTGCTGGCGCGGAAAGGCAATAAGAACCAGAACAGAGAGCAGAATCAAGACCATCAAGACCGCAATCCCAACAGACGTTGTCCAGGCACTGCTCTTCCCCCAAATCTTGGTCAAGGCCCAAATCGCCATAATGGGACCACGCGTCACAACTTGCATCCCCATCACAATCATGATTTGCAACTGGGTCAAATCGTTGGTCGTCCGGGTCAAGAGAGAGGGAACGGAGAATTTCTTGATCTCGGCATCAGAGTAATCCATCACTTGATGGAAAATCTCTCCTCGAAGTCGCGTCGTAAAGCTGGCAGCGACTCTTGAAGCCAAAAAGCCTACAAAAACTGCCATTAAAAAGCTTCCAAAAGAGAAGAGCAACATCTTGCTTCCCGGATCCATAATATCCGAAACCTTGGTCCCCTCCTTAGCTAAGAGGGTCGTGATATCAGATAAGTATTCAGGAGTCTTTAAATCCATCCAAACCGCTAGACAGATAAAGACCGTACTAAGGGCAATCATGCCCCATTCTTTGGCGGTTAAGCGCCGAAATATATTGATCATTCCTCGCTCCTTTTTTTCATATTCTCATAAAATTGCTGCATAACCTTGAAAAAGATAGCCAATTCTTCTTCTGATACACCCGCTACTAGACTCCGTTCTACCTCTTCAAAGAATTGCTTCATGTCATTCAAATTGGCTTTCACACTGTCTGTTAGGTAGACATACTTGGCCCGTTTATCGGTCGGACTAGCCTCTAAATAAATAAAGCCATTTTTCTCCATCCGCTTGATCAGGTTACTGGCCACGGATTTTGCGATATGAAGTTCCTGCTCAACATCCCGAATCAAGGTCACTTTTCCCTCTTTTTCACGATGAGATAAGAAGCTCAATACCTGACCTTGTGGTCCTGCGCTAAATTCAAGGCCCTGCTTCTTGGCCTCTCTTTCTACCATGAGGTGAATGAGATGGCCGATTTTTTTAAATTCTTGTAACGGTTTGTCCATCATTCCTCCAAATAGTTCTCATAAGAACTTTAAAGTTGCTATGAGAACTATTTTAGTACAAAAAAGATCCCTGTCAAGAAAAAAGTTTCTATAAGAACTAAAAAAATGGAGCCCAATCGACTCCATTAATGACTTCTAGATAATAATGCCTTCTAGATGATCCATTTCGTGCTGACAGATCTGGGCTGGAAAACCTGACAATTGAATTGTTTTTGCTTTCCAATTCACATCTCGATAGGCCACTGAAATCTCCTTATAACGAGTGGTCGGCCGACTCCCTACCAAGGACAAGCATCCTTCTTCTGTTTGGTAAGGCTTTTTCTTTTCAAGGAGAACCGGATTAAACAGGACCAGATTTTCACTTCCCATTCGGATGATAATCGCCCGTTTTTTCACTCCGATCATATTAGCCGCTAAACCGACACACTCAAGGAGATGAGCATTTAAGGTGTCCTGCAAATCCAAAGCCAAGGTGCGATCCTCAGGTGTCGCTTCTTCTGACTTTTGACCCAAGAATAAGACATCCTTTACAATATTCTTTTTCATTTCTTCCTCACTTCTTGATAGATAGATGAAAGAAGTGAGTGGGACAGAAATCGGTAATTCGTTAGAATTCGATTTCGTCGTCCCACCTCC
>OGKA01001938.1_pt1 | contig 14491 bp, 7 predicted proteins | sample 1572211 | NCBI WGS metagenome assembly OGKA01 (sample SAMEA2582125, study PRJEB24529) | metagenome | biome: Human gut stool | place: China | collected 2011
CATTAATTATAGAAGAGGGGATATATATCCCCTCTTCTATAATTAATGTTTATTACTGATATAAATAATTTATTATAATATGGAAAGGAGTTAATGTTGAAACTTACATTAATGGTTATGACTTACTTTCAGAAAGTAGCAGAACTTCAACATGTAACTAAAACTGCGGAAGCACTTCAGGTTGCACAACCGACTGTGAGTAGGGTGATTAATTCTATAGAAAAAGATTTTAATGTTCCTTTGTTCACAAGAAAAGGAAGAAATATTACGCTAACACCTTTTGGAGAAATATTACTTAAGCATACTAATCGTATTTTGGAAGAAGTAGAATTAACTAAACGAGAATTAGATACGGCTAAGCAACAAGAACAACAAACGGTACGTCTTTCTATATCAGCTGCTTCTAAGTTGTTACCTGTATTTCTTGCCGGATTTAAGAAAGAGTATCCGGAAGTAAATTTTGAATTATTATTACGAGGTGCTAATGAAAGACCTAGTAGTATTGGAGGATTGAATACTGATTTAGAGTTGACCAGTGATATTAAACCTATGACTAATGATCATTCGGTTACTTTATTTAGAGAAGAATTATTGATGGCATTACCGCAATCAGATCCTCGATCAAAAATGATTAGTGTAAATTTAAATGATTTTGCGGAAGACGGTTTTATTTGTTTACATAAAGGACAAAGTTTACGTAAAATTATTGAATACTATTGTAGAAAAGCAGGATTTACACCTCGTGTAGATTTAGAAAGTGATAGTTTACTTACGGTAAGAGAGTTTATCAGAGCGGGAATGGGGATATCTTTAGTACCGCAAATTACTTGGAGTGACATTTCCTGCGGGGAACAAGTCACTTTAATTCCTATTACATCTCCAAGGTGCTATAGGTATATTACTTTAACTTGGGATGGAAGCGTTCCTCTATCAAGACCTGCTGTTCTTTTAAAAGATTACATTATAAGATATTTTGCTGATTACGCAAAAACAAAAGCTGTTATTTATTAAATATACAAGTATAAAATGCTATATATTTTATATTGGAAAAGATGATAGCAAATAGTAAAGTTTTGCTGAGAAAAATAATAAAATAAATTTAATTATTATATAAACTGAATATAAACTAATGAATAAAATAAAAACACAAAAAAAGTATTAATAAAAAATATATAACTTACATGTAATCAAAAAATGTATATAAAATAGAAATAAAAAATATTTTACATACAGAAAAATGAAATTATAAACAAAAGATATAAATACAAATAACTTTTAAAATAATCAGTGTTTATCGCTGAAAAATCTCATATAAAAAAAAGAGTTTCTAAATTATTATAAAAAAAAAGAGCATAAAGAATATTTGTGATATATATATATTCTGATATAACAATAAGTAAAAGTAATTAATAATAATTATAGAGAATAATTAGTTTATTTAATTAAATGTGAGATATAAAATGAATTAGAATGCAAATGATATTGGTTTATGAGAGGTGATTGTACTAAAATAGGTATGTAAACGTGAAGTGATTTATGTAATCGCTGACACGAATAAAATGTTTTACAATCGGGTGCACACGGTTGTGAGATATGTCCACTAATTTAGTAGGAGGTCTTAATTAATGAAGCATTTTAAACTTGCTTATTCAGACAAAGCTTATTCCGTTCTTAATCCAATTACCGAACGTGAAATCGTTGGTCTTAATGACACCGATTTTACCGATGTAGCAGCTATTGTTATTACTGATGCTGATACTGCGATTTTGGACGAAGAAGCAAAGATCGCAGCATTTGGTATTCCGGTATTCTTAGTACTTGTAGAAGGAACCTCTGTTTGTGATGAAGTTCTCAAAAAAGTATTCCGCGTAATGGACTTGAGAGAAGTTAACCGTGGATTATATGAACGCCAGATTGAAAGTGCAGCAGCTAAATATGAAAGCGATATGTTGCCACCATTCTTCAAAGGATTAGCTACATATGTAGAACAGGGATATGCTCAGTTTGACTGCCCAGGTCATCAGGGTGGTGCGTACTTCGCTAAGCATCCGGCTGGTCGTGCATTCTATGATTTCTTCGGTGAAAATATTTTCAGAGCTGACCTTTGTAACGCTGACGTTGCATTGGGCGACTTGTTAATTCACCAGGGTCCTGCTTTAGCTGCTCAGCAACATGCTGCTAAGGTATACAATGCAGACAAGACTTACTTCGTATTGAATGGTACTTCTTCCTCTAATAAGGTTGTTCTTAATGCAGTTGTTGCTCCTGGAGATATTGTTCTCTATGACCGCAATAACCATAAGTCCAACGCACACGGTGCACTCGTTCAGCAGGGTGGTATTCCGGTTTACCTCGAAACATCCCGTAACTCTTACGGTTCCATCGGTGGTATCTTGGCACACTGTTTCGATGAAGACTACATTCGTAAATTGATTGCAGAACGTGATCCGGTTAAGGCTAAAGCTGAAAGACCAATTCGTTTGGCAGTTATTCAGCTCGGCACTTATGACGGCTGTATCTATAATGCACGTCAGGTAGTAGATAAGATTGGTCACCTTTGCGACTATATTTTCTTTGACTCTGCATGGGTTGGTTATGAACAGTTCATTCCAATGATGAAGGATTGCAGTCCATTACTCCTTGATCTTGGTCCAAATGATCCGGGAATTTTCGTAACCCAGTCTGTTCATAAGCAGCAAGCAGGCTTCTCTATGACATCTCAGGTTCATAAGAAGGATAAACATATTAAGGGACAGGATCGTTATGTACACCACAAGGTAGTTAATAACGCATTCATGATGCATGCATCTACATCTCCATTCTATCCACTCTTTGCAGCACTTGACGTAAACGCTAAGATGCAAGATGGTGAAGCTGGTCGTTACCTCTGGGCGCAGTGCGTTAAGGACTCTATTGAAGTACGTAAGAAAGTTATGCGTACTTGTCACTACCTCCGTCCACTCGTACCGCCGATGGTTCATGGCAAGAAGTGGGAAGATGGCGACACTGAAAAGATGGCTACAGATATGGCATACTGGGCATTTGAACCGCGTGCTAAGTGGCATGGATTCGAAGGCTATGCTGAAGGTCAGTACTTCGTTGACCCAATGAAGCTTCAGTTTGTAACCTGTGGAATTAAGGAAGACGGTACTTATGATGATTTAGGTATTCATGGAACCATCTTGGCTAACTTCCTCCGTGGAAATGGTATTATTCCTGAAAAGTGCGACTTGAATGATATTCTCTTCCTCCCGACTCCGGCAGAAGATATGACCAAGTATGATGACTTGGTAGCTAAATTCATCAAGTTCGAAAAACTTGTTGATGAAGATGCTCCAATGTCTGAAGTTCTTCCAAATATTTACTATGCTAACGAAGATATTTATGCTGGTTGGACAATTCGTCAGTTGTGCCAATACATGCATGATTTCTACAAGGGACATGAAACTTCTACAATTATGAAGCGCTTGTTCTTAAGAGATTACTTGCCGGAATATGTAATGAATCCGCATGATGCTAATATGGAACTCATTGCTCGTCATTGTGAACTCGTTCCTCTCGATCAAATCGAAGGCAGAGTTGCTCTTGAAGGTGCACTTCCATATCCACCAGGACTTCTTTGTATCCAGCCAGGTGAACGTTGGGCTCCAACTGTAACCAAGTACTTCCAGATTTTGACCGATGGTATCAATAAGATGCCGGGATTCGAACCGGAAATTCAGGGTGTATACATTGAAGAAGGTGAAAACGGACTCAAGCAGGCTTATGGCTATGTATTGAAGAAGGAATTTGATCCGGCATTTAAATAATAATTAACACTTGTGTTACTTATTACAGAATAAAGGATATCACCTTATAAAAAAGAGACTGTGGAAATCACAGTCTCTTTTTTGATGTTTTTAAAACCAATCATTGTAATATATTTTAGTCATCACTTATAATAAAGAAGATAATTTATATAGGTGGTGAAATAAAAATATGTTTGGGATTGATAGTAATTCGATTCAAATTGAAAGAGCAAAAAATTGGTGTAAAAACATTGAAGCAGCTAATGGAGTAGACATAGAAATAAAGAAAAAAATTTGTAATAAGATAGCTAAACAACTTATATGGATATTTATTTTTTCTATGATTTTTGAAATGGCTGCTTTGTTTCTTTTTATACCGGATACAACTTTTGAGGTTTTTAATAATATATCCAATTTGATTAATAATGTTGATAGGAGTAGACCCTCCGGAAATTATAAAGGGCTTGCTCTTTTGGGGATTATTTTATGGATGCCATTTGTTATAGTACCTATTGCCATAACATTTTTTTGGAGAAAGAAAAGATTAAAAGAAGAATTTCAAAAATTAAAGAGTTCCATGGATTATATGCCTAATTATCTACTGGATTCTATTTTTTGGGATTTTAATCAAGAATTAGAATTAAATAGAGAAGTATTTAATAATCAAGTTTGGAATTATCAAGTCTATATAAAAAGATCATCCAAAGAGTGGAAACCACAAAAAATTGTATTGAATTCCACAGCTTTTTACTGTGTATATGAAGCTTTTATCTATGACTCAAAAAAATTATTTGCTAATGAAATGATAGTAGAAGTTATAGAAGACTATGGACAGGAAGGAATTCTTGTAGAAATTTGTGCATTTATAAAATCTGATAATGGAGAATGTTTTACAATGTCAGAAATATTAATGAAATTGCATCAGCAGGTACATGGTAAGGATTTGGGAGATTCTATATATTTTGAAGGGTTAGAAAAAGCAGACAGTATGAAAGATTTTCCTGTATATTATTTACGTTGTGGAAGTTAATTAAAAAATTGGAGAGGAACAGCAATTTCACATCCTAAATGAAATGACCAGATATATAAATCAGTTATTTTTTTCTGATATAATTTTTGAGCTGCATAAGCATATAAATTAAGTTGCGGTGTGTAGTGAGTTATTAACTGTTTTTTGTTCTTCACATGGTCCGTTTTGTAGTCAATAATAATAAGTTTAGAATTTTTTTCACATATGCAATCAATAACGCCTTGCATAAAAACCTTTTCTTCTTTTTCACATGCAGGATAAAAATAATAGGCAGGGAGTAAGATGGAAAATGCCAGTTCTTTTTCCACTTGAGCTGTTTTTATACTGTTACATAAAGGACTTTGTAAGAAAGTGAGAATATCATTTATAGGTGAATGCTGTTTAGCATTGTATAGAAGAGAATCATACTCTTCTTCTGTAAATACACCTTTGTCAGTTAGTATTTGTATGGCTTTTTGTACAGATTCTTTAGTAGTTGCTATTGTTTTAAAATCTAAAAATTGCATCACTTTATGCATCAGAGTTCCGTAAGAACTTCCTTCTTTTATAATATGCTTTTCTTGCAAAAAGAGCGGTTTTTCAGAAAAAATGGATGGAAGCGTATCTGGTTTTATTTCTTCTTTTAAAAGTACGGAAGGGTGTTCTTCTTCCTTTGTTTCTAATAGGAGTTTAGTGGCCATTGTTGCACTAATTTTTGATGGGGTACATACGGATCCCGGATAAGAATATGACCATGATAAGGTGTTTTCAATCCATGTAGGAGGCGTTTGGGAAGAATTAAGAAAAGAATCAATTGCAATAACAGGATTTTCTTCATGTACAGAAGAATCTTCTGTATTTATCGTACTAAAAAATGAGGATAGTAAATGGTTTCTTGCTATAACATGGAGTGAAAAAGAAGTGTCTTTCTCTATAGCATCTTCTTCATACATGGGAATGTCTGACGCTAAGTTCCAAAACTCTTGCATAGAACGACTGGTGGCAGCAGCAGGCATAATCCAATCAAGATAACATTTTGCATTTGTAACTGCGTGTACCGGTAATTGATGATATGCATTATTTTTTACAGGGATACGTCCAAATGATGTAATTGACCATGTTTTTATACTGGAAAGAGCATCATTTACAGTTCCTACAATAATTAACTTATCACGGGCTCTAGTCATTGCAACATACAAAAGTCGTGCTTCTTCTGCAAGCATTTCTTTTTGTAAAGTTTGCTGTACATTAAAACCATACAAAGTATTCCATCGCATTTTATTTTTGGTACTAAAGTAATCAAAACCTATGCCTTTAGTTTTATGAAATAATGCATTTTGACTCATCTCTTTAGTGTTAAACTGGCAAGCGGCATCAGCAATAAAAACAATTGGAAATTCTAATCCTTTACTCTTATGAATCGTCATAATACGTACTACATTATTTTCGGTAGATATAGTAGTTGTTGTTGTAAATTTTTGATTATTTTTTATTAGCTGATTAATAGTTGAAATAAATCCATATAAACCGGTAGTACGACCTTTATCCCATTCCAATGCTTTTTGATAAAAAGATTCTACATGTTGTTTTCTATAAGTGCCTTCCGGTAATGATGCTACATAAGATATAAATTGAGTATCATCTAATATAGTTCTAATTAATGCAGCAACTCCTTCTTTATATGCTAAAGACTTCCATTTTTTATAAAGGTTAAAGAAGAAATTTACCTTTTCTTTTTTCTTTGAATTAACAATAGAATGAGGTTGTAATAATGCATCATAAAGACAAGGAGATATACTATCGGTTAATTCTTTTTTTATCAAATATAGATGTGCTAACTCTTGCTCATCAAGACCTATCCAAGACGAGCGTAATATAGCCACTAAAGGAATATCTAATCGAGGATTATTAAGAATTTGCAGTAATGACCATAATTGACGTACTTCTATAGTTTCAAAAAAATCATCTTTTTGTTCACATATACAGGGGATACCTTCGGTTTGTAATGTATGTACGAGATAAGTTGCTTTAGTACTTATAGAACGCATAAGAATAGCAATATCATTATAGGTTACCGGTCTGGTACTTCCATCTTTAGTCAGTATGGTTTTTCCGGATGCTAAAATATCTTTAATACGATTAGCAATATGAATGCCTTCTACCTCTATACGTTTAATATCCTTTACTTCTTCCGGTAGTTCCTGTTCGGGTAAGATGTCTTTTTTATCAATAATATCTATATCAATTGCTCCTCCGATGTATTGCTTATCTGTACAAGTTGATTTACCGGGATATAAAGCTTCTGCTGCACCATAATCTAACTCCAGAGCTTTTTCACTCATAATTTGTTTAAAGATAAAATTGATTCCTGCGAGTATAGATGCATCACTTCTGAAATTTCGATTTAAGTCAATTCGCAGATTAAAAGGATTTTTTGGATTTGCATAGTGTTTATATTTTTCTTGAAAAATTGTTGGATCGGCCAATCGGAAACGATAGATACTCTGCTTAATATCTCCTACCATAAAACGATTATTATTTCTACTAAGTAATGCAGTTATCATTTCTTGTACATTATTAGTATCTTGATATTCATCAATCATTACTTCTTTATAAATTTTACGTAATTCAATAGCTGTATCAGAGGGATATTTCAGTGCGTTTTCTGTATTAAAATCAGGATTCTTTTTATCTAAAAGTAAATTTAATGCATAATGTTCCGTATCACTGAATTCCAGAATATTTTCTTTTTGTTTTCTTTCCATATAAGCGGAATGAAACTCATTTGTAATTTTTACTAATGTTTGAATTAATGGAACGGTTTCATTCATTTGCGTAATCCAATTAGTTTGAGGGATTTTAAAAAACTCGGAAAGTTTTTTAAAATCCTTCTTTACTTTGTCACGTAGTGTGGTTATTTGTTTTTTTACTTCATCTACATTTTCAGGATATAATGCTTTCTTTTTGCTGATAGCAGGTAATCTGGCAGCAAAAGGAGAGGTTATTATATTTTGTTGCCACTCTTCCCATGTTTGTGAAGAAGCTATATTACAAAGCATGTCATATTCTGTAGATAAGCAATCATTATAAGAAGAAAAGTCTTCTTGATGTTTATTAAGAACATCTAAAATCACTTTGTAGGAATCAAGACATGATTTGATTTGCAGTTGTGAATTTTCAAGAATATCATTTACCCATGATAAAGAAGATAATGTTTCATCACTTTCTATTTTATAAGGTTCATGTAAAGCATTTAACCACTTTTTTGGAAATGCCATGGACTGAGAAAATGCATGTAAAGACAAAATAGTATTTCTTAGATGACTATCTTGATATCGATTTGCCAACATATCTGACAATTTGATGAAATGAGAATCGTTTTTACTATACCAGTCAAGCAGTACCTCCGATAATACTTCTTGTTTTAACAGATATAATATGCTTTCATCACTAACGATTTTATATTTAGGATCTAAAGGAATTCGATAAAAATACTGTTTGATTAAAGATTGACAAAAGGCATTAATTGTTGAGATATGTGCACTTTCTATTAGCGCTAATTGACGGTTGATATGTGCAGCTTGCAATGTATTTTTTTCTTGTTCAGCATTTTCTAACAAACGTAGCAATTCAGAAGTAATGCGTGTACGCATTTCTGTTGCGGCTGCTTTTGTAAAGGTTAACACTAATAAATCGGTTATATCTATCGGTTGTGTAGTGTCTGTAATTAAAGTAAGTATACGTTGTACTAAGACGGCTGTTTTTCCACTTCCTGCAGCCGCAGATAACAATAAATTGGTATTACGATTCATAATGGCAGCAGTTTGTTCCTTGGTCCAGTTTGTATTACTCATTGCATTCACCTCCACTCTTATGATTGGTTAGTTCTTCTTTTATTTTTGCGTCTGTTTTATTAGGAATCCATTCCGGTTTATCTCCCAATTTTCTGTCAAATCGGCAAATACTACGATATATGCAATAATTACATGGATTTTTATGATTATAAATGGCAGGTTGGATAGGTATTTGTCCTTCGGAAATTTTATGATGAATTTTACCTAACACTTCTTTCACTTTAATTATGAGAGTATTAAACTCTTCTTTAGATAATAATTTGTGCGATTTTTTTACACCTCCGGAGTTAAGTTTAGTTAATGGTAAATATGGAGTACTTATGTTGTCAGAGTTAAATGAATGATCTAGTTCTGCAAGCGTATTTACATCATGAAGAAAATAACCATTTATATATTGATTGTTGTTATTGGCAATATAGTCTTCATTAGGCGGAATGGATTTAGAAATAAGAGCATCACCGGATAAATAGATATATACTAATGCGGCTGGTAATAGATGTTCTTTATCTTTTTCAAGTGCTGCCATCAAATACACGATTAATTGCAAATGATAGCCTGTTAACATAGATTGTAAGTCTGCACTGACATTACCGGTTTTGTAATCTGCAATAACGATAGCATTTTCTGATTGGTCTATACGGTCGATTTTTCCTGTAAGTGCAAATAATTTACCGGACTCATCGACCAGATTCATGTAAAATTGTTGCTCTAATTGCACTGTATCAAAAGAACTATGCATACTCCAATTACGCAGTCGATATAGAGTTTGTTTAAAAGTTTCATTTAATAAACGTTTTGTGTATTTTTGTGCAGCATCACTATGAAGAATTCCATATTTTATTCGAGGTGCAATTGTGTTAGAAATAGCAATAGATAAAGACTCAATATCCTCATCTGTTGCATCACGCCATTGTTTAATACTTTGAGAAAGTTCTTTTCCAAAATTATTAAGACCTGCATGTAAATAATTACCAAAATCTCTGGCATCTAATTCCGCTTGATCTACAGATTCTAAATGCAGCCCTCGTTGTAGAAAATATTGATAGGGACATTTTCTATAAGATTCGAATTGAGAAATAGAACCTATAAAATGACCTTTTGGCGCAAATAGTTTATTCGCAAGTTCAGAACCCAAAGGAACTGCTTGGTTGGAGTAAGAAAATGCATTCATATATGTATGTAGGCATTTTTTACGGTTATTATTGGACATAATCCAATCTCTAAAGGGAACCCAAATAGAATTTTCACTGGGTATTCCTTGTCTTAGTATAGAAGGGAATAATGAAAGTGCCTGGTTCGGGTGTGCAAGATAGGATAAGTCGGTTGTATTAGGAGTGGGGGGAGTGGAGAACATTTCTTCTTGAATATAACCAAGTCTCTTAAGATTTCTTATTAAGAAAGACGGGGAAGACTCTTTTCCTTCTGTATTAAAAGAAGTATAAGAGAGAAATAAACATTCTTTAGCTCGTGTCATGGCTAAGTAAACATAGAATTGTTCTTGATAAATAAGATGCATTAAATCAGGTCCCAGTGAAGTTCCTGTTTTTTTACGAATTTGTTGCTTTTCTATATCGGTAATAAAACCGGAATCTTCTATTCGTGCAGGGAACTGCTCTTCATTAATACCTGGGATAAATACAACTTTTCCTTCCATAGAGTAACCACGTTCAATACTTGTAACCATAACATGATCCAATGTAGAAGGAATCATAGAATAAGACAAGGTAGAAAAAGCATCTTCTACTATTGTTAAAAAAGTTTCCGAAGGAATATTATCATTTTCACTGACATGAACTATCTCTTCGAGTACAGTAATTACTTTTTTCCAAACTTGTGCATGTGGACGTTGTTGTGTTTCTTGAAATTCTTTTTCATCCCAAGCGGCTAATTTTTCCGGGATTTGTTGTTTTATCAGCCAGTCATATAAAATAGAGCATTTCTGCTTAGAGGAAGTGCTTTTTTTCCAATGCATAGTAAGTGGAACGAGTGAAGTAAGTATTTTATTTCGAAATTCGTTCATTACGATTTGTTCTTTTAATTCTTCTTCAGTCAATTCATCAGTGTCTGTGTCTACAGAATGAGCTGTATGAAATTTCCATGGAGTATGCCATTGATTAGGACGAATACCATAACGTAATGTAAAAATCTCCAATATATTTATTTCCTGGGGGGTTAATAAAGAGAGCAAGTCATTTTTTAAAATACGAAAAATATTATTACGAGTCCAACCTTTATAAAGTCCATCGGTTTCAGCAGTAAGAAATCGTAGCAAACTGGATAATAAAATAATCAAAGGGTGATTATTCATAGGTTCTTTACGATCAAAAAATGCAGGTATGTGGTAATGATTAAAACGTCGAGTTAATACATCTATATAATTTTCTGGGTGACGCAATAAAATTAAAATATCTCGATAACGATGAGATCCTTGTTTGACTAATGTTATAATTTGTCGTGCTATTTCATCTGTTTCTTGTTGAGAATCCGGTGCAGAAAATAGTTTTATACCATAAAAGGGCTGTTTTTTTGTTACACGAGGTAAAGACGCGGATACAAAAGGGGTTGTAAAAAAATGATTTACCATTTCCGTGATATCCGGAGTTTTAAATCTATAATTATTGGACAGTATAGTTTGTGAAGAGTTTGGAAATTTCTTGTTTAATAGAGAAAATAAACGATAAGGACGGTTCCATACAGGTATATTTTGAGATGCATTTGGTGTATCCATTGTTAAAGAAATAGTTACTTCTTTGGCATGAGTAATTAAGGCATAAACAATTTCTACTTCCTGAGGTGTCATTCCGTTAAATCCGTCTATCCATATTTTTGAATCAGAAATAATTCCGGATTTGGGAATTTCCTGTAAAAGAAGATCATAAGTTGAACCATTGTATGCAAAATGGTCAGATAAATATTTCTGATATAATTTATATAATAGAAGCATATCCTGCAATTTTAATCCTAAAGGAGAGGACCCTTCTATATGAGTAATTTCTTCTAACTTTTCTTCTGTAATGAGATACGTATCCAATTCATGGAAAAAGGAGGTTATATTTTCAGAAAAATGTTTTTTTCCTGCAGCATGACCAATAACTTTAAACTCATCTTTATATTCGGATAAAAGGCGTGAGATTACTAATTGTTGTCCAATCGGAGGAAGAGCTTCGCTTGTTTTGGTATGAAGTTCTTGAAATATACGATAAGATAATCGAGAAAATCCAGATACTGCTGCATTTGTAAATCCTTTTTGAGGCATGATTGATGCAAGGGTTGATTCTGCTTTGTAGGTTCCTTGATCGGGGACTAAGAAGATAGCATGATTTTCTTTATTTTGTAAAAGATAATCGGCAATTTGTTGACAACAAGTAGTTGTTTTTCCACATCCTGCACGACCAAAAATAAAATGAAGTCCCATAGTATTCTCCTGCATTATAGATTCATAGGTAGTTATAAAATATAATTATATTCTTATTATACACGAGCATAATATATGGGAGGATAACTATCTATCAAAAAATGCTTTGCATAAATTTGGGCAGCAGAATAAAAAATGTTAATTTAGCTATTGTATAAGACTGTAATATGTATTAATATAATAATATAACCAGTAAAAAATAAGTTGTTCATCATAATGATATAAATGAAGGGGGTAAAATAGTATGAGATATATATATCCTGCTATTTTTACTTATAAACGTAATCAAGGTGTGTATGTTGCTGATTTTCCGGATATAGCAGGATGTAGTGCTAATGGGAAATCCATGGAAGAGGCGATGAATAGTGCAAGATTGGCTTTATGTCGCATGCTTTTAGAGTTGGAAGAAAAAAGTGAATTTTTTCCACCACCTTCTGATTCTACGTTACTTCGATTAAAAAATCGCGGATGCACTATCTGTATGGTGGTGGCTGATACCGCAGTAACTCGTTTGGAAAGAGAACAAAGAATGAAAGAAGCTTCTTTATGGAATCAAACGAAAGAAAAAGCCGGATATAGCAAGAAATTATCAAGAGTTTTTGAATTTAAAATTTAATTTTTGATATAGGGATAACTTGCAGGTTTTATATAGGGATGCTATTATGACCATATAATAAGATTTACAGGACTGACGGATAAGGTGGAATAAACCACATGAACTGTAAATTAAGATGTCGACCGTCTGGGCAGAGAAAAGCTCAGGCGTTTTTTTACGCTCTTTTCTCTTTTTTATAGAGGAGGGATTGTTATGAAAAAATATCGAATATTAATTGCTATGGCTGCCGTAGGAATACATATTTGTATTGGCAGTGTATATGCTTGGAGTGTATTAGCTAAACCGGTTATGCAGTCTATGCACATTACTTTTAGCCAAACTACATTATCATTTTCTATTGCTATCTTTTTTTTGGGAATGTCTGCATGTATTCTTGGTCGTTTTGTAGAACAAATCGGTCCGGTAAAATCCGGAAGATTATCTGCTTATTGTTTTTCCTTGGGAATGATAGGAACGGCAGCAGCTATTTATTTTAAAAGCTTACTGTTACTCTATATTTTTTATGGATTTATTGGTGGAATTGGTCTAGGTGTTGGATACATTACTCCTGTATCCACTCTGATTAAATGGTTTCCTAATCATCGTGGTTTTGCTACGGGATTGGCGATTATGGGATTTGGATTTGCTTCTCTAATAGCAGGTCCCGTGATGCAATACTTAATTGAAATATATAGTTTAGAATCTATGTTTATGAGTATGGGAATTCTTTATTTTCTTATTATATATAGTTCATCATCCTGTTTACGAGCACCTCGTATTGCAGATGGTATTCCTGCACTTACTACTGTAATTAAACAACCTAAAGAAGGGTTACCACTTTCGGCAGAAAGAAAGCAGATGACTAGAAAGGAAGCTATTCGGACTTGGCAATTTTATGCTTTATGGGGTATTTTTTTTATTAATATTACTTGTGGAATCGGTTTGTTAGCCGTAGTATCACCTATGGCACAAGAACTGGTAGGAATGTCATCTATGGAAGCGGCTTCCTTGGTAGGGGTTATTGGATTAGTTAATGGAGGAGGACGTATTGGTTGGTCTAGCATTTCAGACTGGATAGGAAGAAGTCGAACTTATATATGTTTCTTTTTACTTCAGATTATAGCTTTTATTCTTCTATCATTTACTCGTAACATATTCCTTTTTCAGAGTTTGGTTTTTATTATTATTAGCTGTTATGGTGGAGGATTTTCTTGTATGCCGGCTTTCATTTCTGATATTTTTGGAGTAAAGCAGTTATCTTCCATTCATGGAAGTATTTTAACTGCATGGGGAATAGCAGGGATTGTAGGTCCTGTAATATTAACTTTTATGAAAGAAATTACAGGAAGTTATATGTATACATTGCAATTATTTGCAGGAATGTTATTTATTGCTTTTTTAACTTCACTTATATTACATAGAGAAATAGTAGATGAATAACAAAAAAAGAGAACTTATCTTTATAAGCTCTCTTTTTTTAGTTATTCATTAAGTTTTTTATTTGTTTTCTAAAGAATTTGGTACTTTGTGTAAGATTATTACTATGTGTAAGAAGTGCTCCTCCTACAAGGAAAATTACATCAGCTCCATATACTTGATACATGGAGGAAAATAATTCCGATTTCATTCCACCTGCGGGAACAGGAAACATGGGAGAAATATTATGTAGAGGTTCTGTGGCCGCTTTGGAAATAGATAAACAGGTTTCTTTAGTATAAGAGAAACGTCCATTAAAACTTGTAAAGATAGAAGCGTCACATCCTGCTAAACGAGTTAGTTGTCCAAAATAGCAATAGGGGCTTATCCCGGATTGCTCTGTTGTTGTCAATG
>OGKA01001939.1_pt1 | contig 14470 bp, 10 predicted proteins | sample 1572211 | NCBI WGS metagenome assembly OGKA01 (sample SAMEA2582125, study PRJEB24529) | metagenome | biome: Human gut stool | place: China | collected 2011
CTACCCCTAGTCCAATCAGTACCATTACCACTGCAATTAGACTATACTCTAAAATCTGTCTCACCTCCTCTTAAATTCTCAAAATCGAGCTTTCATGCTCCTTTTTATGCCCTTCATGCATTAAATTATCAATTAGCCTTATCATCATATAAATAAATAAAGCTATTTTTAATTTTAGACTTGAAAGCCCTTTCTGTCAAGATTTTACAAGCCTAGCAAGGACTCTCAAAAAGCACACTTTATTCATAAAAATCATTACATACGACTTGAATCGTGCTTGTTGAGAACCCTCTGTATTTGAGAAAGTTGAATACTTTTACACGAGGAGTGCGGTCCTCATTGAGAATGGAGCCAAATTTTTTCTCCACCACTCGATAGGCCGCTTTTACTTCATCATAAGAAGAAATTTCTTGAGGAATCTCAAGCCCTCGAAGTTTCATCTTTTGTTTAATCATGTAGGCCCCATATTTTTGTTCTTTCATCAAGTACGCTAATACCTGCTCAGATAAGCGCTCATCGTTGATATAATCATACTCTCTAAGGCGTTCAAGGACCCGCTCAATGATTGGGTCCTCGAATTGTTTACGTCTCATTTTTTGTGTTAGTTCATAGGAACTAAGAAATCGTTGAGCTAGGAAGCGATACGCTTGATCCATAGCAACTTGCATCGTTTCATCACTCATGATTATACTTCTTCAGTTACTTCTTCACCGATTACGTCGATTTCTTCTGTACCTACTGCCAATGTATCGCGAATAATACGATCGATTTCATCTGCTACTTGTGGGTTATCGAGCAAGTACTGTTTAGCTGATTCTTTACCTTGGCCCATACGCTCCCCATTGTAGGAATACCATGCACCAGATTTGTTGATAATTTCCATATTTGTACCGATATCGATAAGCGTACCTGCTTTGGAGATACCTTCGCCGTACATCAAATCGAATTCAGCTGTTTTGAATGGAGGTGCTACTTTGTTTTTAACAACTTTAACTTTAGTGCGGGCACCAACGTTTTCGTTATTAGCTTTAATTAACTCACCTTTACGAACATCGAGGCGTACGGAAGAATAGAATTTCAACGCACGACCACCAGTTGTCGTTTCAGGGTTACCAAACATTACGCCTACTTTTTCACGCAATTGGTTGATAAAGATAACAACAGTTTTAGATTTGCTGATAATACCAGTCAATTTACGCAATGCTTTACTCATCAAACGAGCTTGTAAACCTACGTGAGCATCGCCCATTTCGCCTTCGATTTCAGCTTTAGGAACTAAAGCTGCAACGGAGTCAACTACGACGATATCTACAGCGCCACTGCGAACAAGAGCTTCTGTAATTTCAAGAGCTTGCTCACCATTGTCTGGTTGAGAAATCAATAAGTTATTAATATCTACGCCCAAGTTACGAGCATATACTGGATCCATCGCATGCTCCGCATCAATAAATGCCGCAATGCCACCTTGTTTTTGTGCTTCTGCTACAGCATGAAGTGCTACTGTTGTTTTACCAGAGGATTCTGGGCCATAGATTTCAATAACACGACCACGAGGGAAACCACCTACACCAACAGCGATATCGATAGCAAGAGAACCGGAGGAGATAACCTCTACGTTCATGCGATCAGCCGCTTCACCAAGACGCATAATAGCGCCTTTACCAAAGTCTTTTTCAATTTGTTTTAACGCGTTATCCAACGCTGCTTGTCTGCCATCTACAGCCATTATTTTATTTCCCCTTTTCTGTTATGTAAGTATACACATAATATAGTGCTAGCTCTGCTGCACTTTGTCTAATATCATCTCGATTACCAATTAGATTTGCTTTATGAGCTACGGTGCCATGTGGCCCAGTAACACCAAACCACACAAGACCAACTGGCTTTTCAGGACTACCACCGCCAGGGCCGGCTATGCCCGTCGTAGAAACAGCATAGGTCGTTTGTCCAATAGCTCTTGCCCCTTCCGCCATAGCCTTAGCGACTTGTTCACTTACGGCACCATACGTATCGAGCATGTCTTGAGGTACACTTAGTACACGATGTTTTATGTCGTTGCTATACGAAATAACACCACCCATGTAGTACTCACTACTGCCACTCACATTAGTTAGTAATTTACCAACTAAACCGGAAGTACAAGATTCAGCAGTACTAATCGTACTGTGCTCCTCCAGTAGAGCTCGACCGAGGGTTTCCTCCATAGAAACAGTCAAATCACGGCCTACCCGAGAGCCTAATCGTTCTCGAATAATAGTATCCCAAGGATTGAGAAGCGCTTGTGCTGCCTCTAAGGTGTCAGCCTTAGCGGTGATACGAACCTCGATATAGCCCTTTTTAATGAGCAAAGCTATGGTCGGATTCGATTGATTCTTAATGAGGTCCATCAACGTGTTCTCTAGATCGATTTCACGGATATCATATACGCCATATCGATAGGATGTAACAACACCTTGCGAACCGAAGCGATTATCTAAATAAGGTACTACGCCCTCTTGGAACATCCCCTTCATTTCTCCAGGAGGTCCAGGTAAAAGTATATATGTAGTGTCCCCATCTTCTACGACAACACCAGGCGCCACACCTACCGGATTATGTAATACGTTTGCGCCTTCAGGCAACTCCGCTTCTCGACGACTTGCATCCGGCACGGTACGTTTTACACGGTCAAAGAATTTTTTAACCTCATCCATAGCCTCTTGATTAAATACAATAGGTCGTCCAATAGAATCGGCTAATACATTTCGTGTAATATCTCCTTGCGTTGGTCCTAATCCGCCAGTACTAATAACGATGTCCGCTCTAGTGCTAGCTAATTGAAAGACCTCTGCCATGCGCTTAGGATTATCCCCCACTACAGATTGATGAGCAATAGTATAGCCTAATTTATTTAATTCTTGTGCTAGCCAAGATACATTTGTATTAACTGTATCGCCTAGCAATAATTCTGAACCTGTAGAAATAAGTTCTACAATCATCAGATCACCTCCACAATCGAATATATCGAAGTGTATTATTCTACAACCGTAGCTACTACATCGTACGCAAACCCTTGTTCTACTTGTACCTTGAGAATGTCACCAGGTTTAATATCTTCGCCGCAGTCTTCGATGTACATATTGCCGTCTACATCAGGAGCTTGAGATTTCAAACGACCTTTTGCAAGCAATGTATTATTATCGCCTTCTTCAATTTCTTCGACCATTGCATAATCAATGGTACCTTCTAAGTCGCGATTATTCTCTTCAGAGATAGCAGCTTGGATGGACATAAGAACGTGGTAACGTTCTTCTTTAATCTCTTCTGGGACTTGGTCTTCACGAGCACCTGCAGGTGTACCTTCTTCTTGAGAGTAGGTAAATACACCCATATTATCGAATTTGATTTCTTTTACAAAGTCGCAAAGTTCCTCAAATTGCTCGTCTGTTTCACCAGGGAAACCAACGATGATAGATGTACGCAATGTAATATGTGTAGGAGCATTTCTAATTTTCTTAAGCAAACGCTCAATATCACTACGATCATCGCGGCGATTCATTTGCTTCAAAATATCGTTATTAACATGTTGCAACGGAATGTCTACATATTTGCAAAGTTTTGGCTCATTAACGATAATATCTAACAATTCATCAGAGAAGAATGTTGGATATAAGTAAAGCATACGAATCCATTCGATGCCTTCTACAGTAGTTAATTCTTTTAACAACGTAGTCAACAATGGCTTACCATCGTTGAGGTCAATACCATAGCTAGTCGTATCTTGAGCGATAAGAACGACCTCTTTAACACCAGATGCTGCTAAGCGTTCAACTTCGGCTTTAATAGACTCAATTGTACGGCTACGGAATGCACCACGCACCTTTGGAATAATACAGAAAGTACAACCATTATTACAGCCTTCCGCAATTTTTACATATGCACTGTAACGAGGTGTAGTCTGAATGCGAGGCATACGTTCATCATAGATATTCGTAATATTCTCCATAATACAACTACGATTGCCATGCTCAATAGCATCAACGGCTACCATAATTTGGTCCCATGCACCAGTACCGATTAATGCATCAATTTCAGGAATTTCTTGGAATAATTCATCCTGATATTGTTGGCTAAGACAACCTGCTACAATAAGGCCCTTACAAAGGCCATCTTCCTTATATTGAGCAACCTCAAGGATGGTATTAATAGATTCAGCCTTAGCTTTCTCAATAAAAGTGCAGGTATTAACAACGATAAGGTCTGCTTCGCTTAGGTCTTCAGTAATGGTATAGCCATTGTCTCTCAACAAACCTAACATTACTTCAGTATCTACTAAATTTTTAGCACAACCTAGGCTAACATACCCTAATTTCTTACCCATTCTATATCCTTTCTTCACTCGATTCTATCTCTATCTCTTTTCCTATTGCTAGGATCTATTCAACGGACTTAGTCTTTACGGAATCGTACTTGACTAACCCAGTGATTTAACAATAACTTTTTACCTTCCATAGTATAGCCACCATTCACAGGCCATAGCACTAAATCTTGTCCCATAGAATCCTTCGGCTCATCCATTTCAGGATTAGTGAACATATAGGTAAAATTATTTTCTACCATATATTTCGCCGTTTTTGTAGATAACAACCAATTAATAAATTCAACACTATCTGCTTTATGCTTTGAGTTTTTTAACACCGCAGCACCAGTCACATAGTAAGACGTGCCATCTTTAGGGTATATGAACTTAATTGGATACCCATGACGATTATACTGAGCTGCATCAGATAAGTTACCAATCCCAATATTTGTCTCCCCCAATGCAGTTAAGCGTACTGGAGTAGATAGGAATTTAGCATGTTGTACTACATGTGGTTTCAAGCTATACAAATATTCAAGAGCCTCTAGTTCTCCTTTGTACTCCACCATATTGTACAGCAAATTTGCTGCATTCTGAGACGCTACAAAGTCCGTCATAATAATAGACCAGTCGCCTTGTTTTCCCAGTGTCTCCCAAGTAGTAATATACTTGCCAATACCATTATGGAAGGTATCATTCTGAACAAATACGATAGGATCATACCAAAGGCCAACCCAGTAGCCATTAGGATCTTTAAATGTATCTCGTACTTCATCAATTCGTTCATTAACGATTGGTGCATATTTACCAGTATTAGCACCTACAACGAGATTATCCTCAGAGGTGAGTACTAAATCGCCAGATGTGTCAGCCACAGTTGACGCTGACCGTTGTGCCATTTGATCCTCTGTAAGAGGCATGATCGTAACCTTTACATTTTGTTCCACTTCATACCGAGCAGCTAGCATTGTAGTTAAATTATTTGGCAAGTCTGTGTAGACTGTGATTTCACCGCGAACTGGCTCTTTTGCCTGTTCGATTTGTTCTTGATGGTAAAAGTTCATGCCGTAGGTCAACATCCCTACTACAAAAAGGGCTAAAACGCCCGGAGCAATCCACCGTTTCATATATGCCTCCTATAAGACATAACGTATCCCCAACGAAACTAGTAAAACTAATCTCTATAATTAACGACCACCACGGCTTTTATTAGATGGACGACCTTTAGTCATACCACTACGAGATGGTCTCCCCTTACTAAAACTAGATTGACTATTAGAAGATCCTCGTCCATTAGATTTGCTATTCGACGTACGTCTTAAGCTTTCAGATTTAGAGCGTGTATTCCCCTTACTACGCTGTTCACTAGTGTTGCGACCAATTGGACGTGGCGGAATTAAACATTCTGGGCCAAAACCAATTAAGTCACGTCGATTAGCCTCTATGAGGGCCTCTTTAACAAGGTCATAGTTTTCAATATTTTTAAACTGCATCAAAGCGCGTTGCTTAGCTTTATCTCTACCCTTTTTAGCTACATATACAGGCTTTCCATCTAAGGGATTAATACCTGTATAGTACATACAAGTAGACAGACTACCCGGTGTAGGAATAAAGTCTTGTACTTGTTCAGGGTACATGTGGTGATCACGCAAAAACTCCGCTAATTCGATAGCATCTTCCAAGGCACAGCCTGGATGAGAGCTCATAAAATATGGTACTAAATATTGCTTTTTACCAAGTTTTTTATTAGCCTCTTCAAACCAAGATTTGAAGGTGAGGAATTCTTCCTTTCCAGCCTTGCCCATCATGTTGGTTACACGCTTAGACACATGTTCTGGCGCTACTTTTAGTTGTCCACTTACATGAAATTCACAAAGCTCGCGGACAAAATCTTTATTGTTATCCGCTAGAACATAGTCATAACGTAAGCCAGAACGAACAAATACCTTTTTTACGCCTTTTAACTTACGTAATTTACGAAGTAAAGCAATATAGTCATCATGGTTTGTATTTAGATTTTCACAAGGCTCTGGCGCCGCACAAGTACGCCCTTTACAAGCACCATATACAGCTTGTTTATCACAGGCTAAATGACGGAAATTCGCGGTAGGCCCCCCTACATCGTGAATATATCCCTTAAAGTTATCCATATTAATCATCATCTGAGCTTCGTCAATCAACGACTCATGACTACGATTTTGGATGATACGACCTTGATGGTTTGTAATAGCGCAGAAAGAACAACTGCCAAAACAACCACGTTGGCTCACAAGGCTAAACTGTACCTCGCTTAAGGCTGGTACGCCACCTTTATCATCGTATTTAGGATGCCATTTACGAGTATAGGGCAGATTATACACCCCATCCATTTCCTCTTGTGTCAATGGCAATGCAGGCGTATTCTGAATCAAATATCGGTCACCATGATTCTGTACCACTATGCGGCCATAGAACGGATCTTGTTCATCATATTGGATGCGAAACGCATCGGCAAAGTCCATTTTGTCAGCCTTAATAGCTTCATAAGATGGACACTCCACATAATCAATGGTAGGAATGTCCTTTGCCATGTAACAAATCCCCCGTATAGACGGTAAGGATTCTTTAAATCGGCCTTGATCTAACGCATCAGCTAGTTCGACGATTTGAAGCTCACCCATACCGTAAACGAGTACATCCGCCTTAGAATCGACTAAGATAGAGCGACGCACTGTATCTGACCAATAGTCATAATGGCCAAAGCGGCGCAAGGAAGCCTCTATGCCCCCAATAATGAGAGGCACATCACTATAAGCCTCCTTCATGCGGTTTGCATATACCAAAGTAGCACGATCTGGACGATGACCAGCTTCACCGCCTGGGGAGTAATCATCTTGACGACGAATTTTCTTTGCCGCCGTAAATTTATTGAGCATTGAGTCTAAATTCCCTGCCGTAACAAGGGATGCTAGACGCGGTTTACCTAGTTTTTTGAAAGCCTCTACATCATTCCAATCAGGTTGATCTATAATGCCTACACGATAGCCTTTGGATTCTAGGTATCTGCCGATAACCGCAGGAGCAAAGGAGGGATGGTCCACATAGGCGTCCCCACTGATGAGAACGAAATCTAATTCGGCCCAACCTCGTTCCTTCATATCCGAAGGTTCTGTTACTAAAAATCTATCCATTGATTGTGTAAATGCCTTTCTATCATTCCTAATCAACTATTAGAAAAGGAATAACCATAGTAAAAATAATGCCATACAGAATAAAATAATGCCTAAAATAATACGTTCTTGAACGATAGAACGTTGGCGTTTTCGTTGCCGCGTCTCTAAGGACATACGCTTCTTAGAGGTTTGGTATTCAACGAATTCGCTTTGCACCAAATTTGGAGTGGCCTGAGCTTTCTGTCTCGTCACAGAGCGCAAAGAAAAGGTATCAATATCCCCTACTTGGCTTTGATAGGCTTTCACCAAACGATCTCCATCGAGATCCAAGTAATTGCCATAATTACGAATAAAGCCTTTTACGTAGACCTGTCCAGGAATGATGTCATAGTTGCCATCTTCGATAGCCTCTAAATAGGTTGTTTTGATATGTAACACTTGCTCCACATCTTTAAAGGTTAGATTACGTCTTACCCGTTCACGTCGTAATTCTTCGCCTAATTCAGCCATTTTCGTTCCTTTCTAAATCTACGTAATATTCATATAGTAATTAACTCATTATTGCTCATCATTAGAATCGGAGAAATATCTAGCCTTAGCTTGTTCAGGGCTCATTAAAATTTCTCGAGCCTTACTGCCCATGCTAGGACCAACGATTTTAAGATCTTCCATTGTATCTACAAGGCGCGCTGCACGGGTATAACCGATGCGGAAACGACGCTGTAACATAGATACAGAGGCTTGACCAGATTCCATAACAAGATTTACCGCACGCTCTAATAATTCATCGCGGTATACATCATTATCATCGGAAGTTTCTTTTTCAGCTTCCTTTTCTGCCTCTTGCGTTACCGTATTATCATACTCTGGCTCGCGTTGAGCTTTCACAAATTCTACGAGTTTTTCTACCTCATCATCAGAGATAAATGCACCTTGTACACGAATTGGTTTATTCGCACCAATTGGAGCAAACAACATATCGCCTTTACCTAGCAATTTCTCGGCCCCCGCCATATCGAGGATAGTACGGGAGTCAATTTGAGAGCCTACAGCAAAGGAAATACGGCTTGGTACATTGGCTTTAATAGAGCCAGTAATAACATTAACAGATGGACGTTGTGTGGCAAGTACCATGTGGATACCTGCAGCGCGTGCCATTTGTGCCAAACGACTAATGGATTCTTCAATGTCATCTGGAGCAGTCATCATAAGGTCAGCCAACTCGTCGATAATCAGTACAATCAACGGCATAGCCGCCTTAGGGTGTGCTTCATTATAGCTCTTAATATCACGTTTACCAGATGCTGCAAAGGCTTTATAACGCGCCTCCATTTCTCGAACGGCCCAACGCAATACAGCTGCTGCTTTTTTCATATCTGTTACAACTGGCGCCATCAAATGAGGGATACCATTGTAGATAGACAATTCAACCATCTTAGGGTCGATTAATAAAAGCTTAACCTCTTCTGGTTTACGACTAAAGAGAATACTGGAAATCAATGTATTTACACATACAGATTTACCAGAACCCGTCGTACCTGCTACGAGCAAGTGAGGCATCTTCGCAAGGTCAGTAATCACAGGTTTCCCTGCAATATCCTTACCAAGACCTACAGGAATGCCACCTCGAGCATCCTTAAAGTCGCTACAATCAAGAACGTCACGCAAATGAACGGCTTCAGTTGTCTTATTAGGTACCTCGATACCGATAGCAGATTTACCTGGGATTGGAGCCTCCATACGAATATGTTGCGCAGCTAAATTAAGAGCAATATCATCTGTTAAATTAACAATACGACTAACCTTTACCCCAGGAGCAGGCTCGATTTCATAACGCGTAACGGTCGGACCTTGTGTAGCATTTACAACCTTAGCCGTAATGCCGAAGTTACTCAATACATTCTCAAGCATCATCGCATTGTGAGCTACTTCTTCCCCATTATTTTGACTCCCCTTCCCTTTCGCCAAAATATCAAGGCTTGGGAAATGGTAAGGTCTATCGTAAGTACGGTGAATTTGACCGTCTTTAGATACTGCAACTTGGGCTGTATCCTCTGTAGTGCTAATAATGGATGGCACTTGTAAGCCCATGCCTGCCATACCGGCTCCAGCACTTACAGAACTAGCGGCAGCACCCGTTCCAGGCACGGCAGACGCAATAGCTCCGTGATTAGTCTCTAGTGGACCCATCGTTGTATCTTGATATGAGAATTCAGGTTCTTCCTCTTCAGTATTTCGTACTGCTTCAGACTCATCAGTATAGCCTTCGTCTGGTGTATATGTGTAATCCTCATCTGGAACATATACATAATCATCGCTAGTAGATCTATGCGTATCAGAAAATTGTCCAAAATCATCAGCATCATAAGTCTTAGCATCGCCAGATGCTTCTGAAATATTAGCCAATTGCTCAGCTGCACGATTACGCGCTTCTAATTCAGCTAATTCCTTCCAAGATGTAGGCGCTTTTGGCGGCTCTACAGTTGTAACTGTGTCTGGTATAGGTTCCACATCTACAGAAGTATCAGTTTCAAAGCTATCTCTATCGGTAGTAATACCACGTTTTTCTAAGCTATCTAATGCTTGATCAGCAACATCTTCAAAGCGTGTATCTTTTTCCCTGTTATAGGCTTTACGTTGTTCCGCAGCTTCTTTACGTTGCTCATTCCAGTCCTCAAAGACCTCCTTAGCAACTGCCACCTTCTCAGCAGCTACTTCTTTTGCTACATCTAAACCTACTTGAGTTTTATCTGCTGCTTTTTGTAAGCCGCTGCGCAAGGATAATCTAGTAATAAGAAGACCAAAGGCTAATAACAAGAACACATCGAGAATAATTGCACCTAAATTACCTAATAAAGTGCGCATAAATGTTGCTATAGCGCCACCTACTACACCACCTTGATTAGCCAATTGTGTAGTAATGAGTTCCTGCCCCTCAGGAACACGCCACAATGGAACAAGAGCTAACAAGAATAGGAAAAACAAGGTCATTACTACGCCTCGTTTTGTAAAGGAAATAAATGTGCCCTTATATAATAATCGCCAACCTACCCAGAAAACGCATAAACAAGGAATAATGCCACCTAAACCAAAGCCATAGCGGAATATACCTGTTAAAATTTGACCAACAAGACCAAGCTCAAAACCAAAGAAACCGAGCAAAGAGATCACTGCAAAGGCAATGACAATAAGGCCTTTAACTTCGCTGCGCAAAGAAAAGCCTTGAGACTTTGATTGCTGTTTTGTACTTGTTCGCTTGCGGCGTGTGTTGCGTTTTTTGGTGGAAGTGTTTTCTTCTGCCATAAATCTATACAAACCCCTTACTTATATAACATTACAGTAAATTAACTTATCATTATATTATAGCATATATCGAAGTATTTAGTTAACTTTTACGACGTTCTTCCCAGTCGTTAAGCAATTGTTCTTCTCTACCTCTTTTTATGCCATTGTAATAGGTGGCATCTACTAGAGGTGTCGGTAAATATTGTTGTTTTACATAGCCATTCGGATAGTTATGAGCATACTTATAAGCTTTCCCGTGACCTAATTTGCTAGCCCCACTATAATGACTATCCTTCAAATGATCTGGTACCTGCCCACAATCCTTGTGGCGCACGTCGGCAATAGCTGCATCAATTGCCATATAGGCAGAATTACTTTTTGGCGCTAACGCCACATAACATGCAGCCTCGGACAATATAATACGCGCCTCTGGGAAACCTACCATATGAGCCGCTTGAGCCGCAGCATTTGCCAAAATCAATGCTTGAGGATCAGCAAGACCTACATCTTCAGCAGCACAAATCACGATACGACGAGCGATAAAGTTCGGGTCCTCCCCTGCTTCAATCATACGAGCTAAATAATGCACTGTAGCTTGTACATCAGAGCCGCGCATACTTTTAATAAAAGCAGAAATCGTATCATAGTGGCTATCACCTTTTTTGTCATATGTATAAATACGACGGCCTACGACCTTTTCAAGGACCTCAATAGATATAGTACCTTCGTCGGGAACCATAGCTGCTGCTTGCTCTAAAATATTGAGAGCCATCCTGCCATCACCGTTGACGAAGATGCCTACATCCTCTAGTACTTCGTCGGTTACTTGTAAACGACGTTTACCAAGACCTACCTCTTCATCGGTAATAGCACGACGCAGAATTTGACCGATAGCCTTTGGTGTAAGGGCCTCTAATGTGATAAGTCTCAATCGAGATAATAGAGGTCTATTAACCTCAAAAAACGGATTTTCTGTGGTGGCACCAATAAGAATAATTGTGCCATCCTCTACGCAAGGTAACAGCACATCTTGTTGGCTTTTATTAAAACGATGAATTTCATCGAGGAATAGAATGGTTCGCTGTTGCAGAGAACGAACACGCTTACGGGCATCTTCAATGATGGTGCGCAATTCACCAATGCCTGCATTAGTAGCATTTAAATTTACAAAATGACTATTACTCATCTTGGCAATAATGCCAGCTAATGTAGTTTTACCCGTTCCACAAGGCCCATAAAAAAGCATGGATGGTATGGTATCCTTCTCTACCATAGCACGCAAGAAAGTCCCCTTTCCTACAGCCTTCTCCTGACCATATAAATGGTCTAATTTAGTAGGACGCATCCGTACAGGAAGCGGCTCATATGTATTTGTAGGCGTCAAATCAAATAAACTATCCATTCTCTCACCTCAATCCATAAATTCTTAACTATTGATTAATCCATAATATATTAACTATTTCTTATATTTTAACGCTATTTTTACACGCAAAAAAGCCCCACCATGCCGTAATGTACCGCGTTTTGATCCTGCAAGGGCAGGTGGGTGTCCTCCTCATCCTGCAATTGTCCCGTAAGGGCGTAACGTTCAGACGAGAGTCAGACTCCCAAAGTAAATGTGTTGGCTCAAAACTGCGATATCACACGCACATGGCAGGGATATCTTATACATAAATAGTATCAGAAAGATTAGTAATTAACAAGACTTGACATTTCAATTTTAATCAATTCTTGCCTATGTTTTTACACCAAAGATTGCTCTTCTTCTTCCTCAATATCTGGTTTAATATGCAATTCTTTTAATTGCTTAGGTTCTACTTCAGATGGAGCTTGGCTCATGATGTCAGAAGCAGATTGTGTTTTAGGGAATGCGATTACGTCGCGGATAGATTGACGTTTTGCCATTAACATAACAAGACGATCTAAGCCGAATGCACAGCCTGCATGAGGAGGTGCACCATATTGGAATGCATCAAGCATGAAGCCGAATTTGGATCTTGCTTCTTCAATGGACAAACCAATTGCTTTGAATACTTTTTCTTGTACGTCAGCTTGGTAGATACGCAAGGAACCGCCACCGATTTCTACGCCATTCAATACCATGTCGTAAGCAATCGCTTTTACATTACCAGGATCGGATTCTAATTTATCAAGATCCGCATGGCGTGGCATTGTGAATGGATGGTGCATTGCTACATAACGTTTTTCATCTTCGTTATATTCGAACATAGGGAAATCAGTTACCCATGTGAATGCCAATTTATCTTGGTCAATCATGTTCATACGACGTGCCATTTCAAGGCGTAGTTCACCTAATGCACGTGCCACAGTTGCAGGTTTATCAGCAATCATCAATACGAGGTCGCCACCTTTAGCGCCCATTTTTTCACCGATATTGCGAATTGTATCTTCACCTAAGAACTTCATAATTTGAGACTTGATGGAACCATCTTCGTTGAAGCAAGCCCATGCAAGGCCTTTAGCGCCGTAACGATTTACATATTCAACAAGATCATCAAGTTCACGGCGAGGAATGCCAGCATCACCAGGTACAACGATACCTTTAACTACGCCACCATTGTCGATAACAGAACGGAATACTTTGAATTCTGTATCTTTTACAAGATCAGTTACATCAGTAAAGGCCATATCAAAACGAAGGTCAGGCTTATCAGAGCCGTATTTATCCATTGCTTCGTCCCATGTAATACGAGGCATAGGCAAAGAAATTTCTTTACCTAATGCAGTTTTAAATACATGAGCAATCATCTCTTCAAGCAATGCATAAATATCTTCTTCATCAACGAAGGACATTTCTAAGTCAAGTTGAGTGAACTCAGGTTGACGGTCTGCGCGCAAATCTTCATCACGGAAGCAACGAACGATTTGGAAATATTTTTCATAACCAGCAACCATCAAGATTTGTTTGAAAATTTGTGGAGATTGTGGCAACGCATAGAATGTACCAGCATTTACACGGGAAGGCACTAGATAGTCACGAGCGCCTTCTGGTGTAGATTTAGTAAGCATTGGCGTTTCAATTTCCAAGAAATCGCGGCTATCGAAGAAGTCGCGCATTGCTTTAGTTACTTTGTGACGCAAAATCAAGTTGCGTTGCATTTCTGGACGACGTAAGTCAAGGTAACGATATTTCAAGCGAATATTTTCATCTACATCGATATCATCTTGGATATAGAAAGGAGGAGTTTTAGCGGAATTCAATACGCGCAACTCTTCACAGAACATTTCGTATGCACCTGTAGGAAGGTTTGGATTAATAGCAGCCTCATCACGTTTTGTAATCTTACCACGTACACAAAGCACATATTCATTACGAACATCCTCTGCTTTGTGGAACGATTCTACGTTATGATCTGGGGATGCCACTACTTGTACTACACCAGAACGATCGCGTAAATCCAAGAAAATCAAACCACCATGGTCACGACGGCGTTCAACCCAACCACATAATACGACCTCTTTACCTACCTCTTGTTCAGAGATGGTGCCACAACCGTGCGTACGGTGTAAGCCTTGCATTGTTTCCATTCTAATTGTCATCCTTTCACCAAAGAAGTTATACGTTCAGCCACTGTATCAAGAGATACAGTCTCTTGTTCACTAGTATCCATGAATCGAATTATGGCTTCTTTACGAGCCAATTCATCATCACCCAATATAATAACATATTTCG
>OGKA01001943.1_pt1 | contig 14453 bp, 12 predicted proteins | sample 1572211 | NCBI WGS metagenome assembly OGKA01 (sample SAMEA2582125, study PRJEB24529) | metagenome | biome: Human gut stool | place: China | collected 2011
CAGAGTTCCAACAAGACAAAGATATCCAATATTATGTAGCTTGTATGCGTGAAAATTCTGCTAAATCAGGAATTACAGCAGATACTTTCGAACATAACGGTGCTAAATGCTACAATATTGACGTCCCAAATATCGGGCCTGCACGTGCCATCGCTTATGATATCGCAGCTCTTAATAAGGCCATTGAGATTGCTAAGGAAAATAATGATCAAGCACCAATCTTCTATGTTTTGGCCTGCCGAATTGGTCCATTTATCTCAGGTATTAAAAAGAAAATCAAGGCTATCGGTGGTACCCTTATGGTTAACCCGGACGGTCATGAATGGCTTCGTGCGAAATGGAGTCTTCCAGTTCGTAAATATTGGAAAATTTCTGAGCAACTCATGGTTAAACATGCAGATCTTTTGATTTGTGATAGTAAAAACATTGAATCTTATATTCAAAATGATTATGCGAAGTATCGTCCTCAAACAACTTATATTGCCTATGGGACAGATACAACTAAATCTCGATTGACTAAGGTTGATGATAAGGTTCGCACATGGTATTTTGAAAAGGGTGTCATTGAAAATAATTATTACCTTGTTGTAGGACGTTTTGTGCCTGAAAATAACTATGAGGCTATGATTCGTGGCTTTATGGCATCTAACTCTGACAAGGACTTTGTTCTCATTACCAATGTTGAAGAAAACAAATTCTACGACAAGTTGCGTCAGGAAACTGGTTTTGACAAGGATCCTCGTGTGAAATTTGTCGGAACTGTCTATGACCAAGAATTACTCAAATACATTCGTGAGAATGCCTTTGCTTACTTCCATGGCCATGAAGTAGGTGGTACTAATCCATCTCTTCTTGAGGCTCTTGAGTCTACTAAGCTCAATCTCTTGTTGGATGTTGGCTTTAACCGTGAAGTGGGTGAAGATGGTGCTCTCTATTGGAAAAAAGACCAATTGGCAAGTGTCATTAATCAAGCTGAGCAATTAGATGAACAAGCTATCGCAGACCTCAATCAAAAATCAAGTAAACGTATTGCTGAAGCCTTTACTTGGGAAAAAATTGTTACAGACTACGAGAAAGTATTTAAAGGATAGAAATGCAGAAAATTTTATATCTTCACGCTGGTGCCGAAATGTATGGTGCTGACAAGGTTTTGTTGGAGCTTATTAAGGGGTTGGATAAAGATGCCTTTGAAGCTCATGTCATCTTGCCTAACGATGGTGTCTTAGTGAGTGCATTGGAAAAGGTTGGGGCTAAGGTAAAAGTTATCGATTATCCAATCTTGCGCCGTAAATATTTTAATCCTAAGGGAATTCTTGAGTATTTTGGCTCTTATAATCGTTATTCAAAGCAAATTGCTAAATATGCTAAGGATAATGGCATTACTCTTATTCACAATAATACGACTGCGGTACTTGAGGGGATTTATCTCAAACGTAAGTTGAAATTACCTTTGATTTGGCATGTGCATGAAATTATCGTCAAACCAAAAGCAATATCTGATTTCATCAACTTTTTGATGGGGCGTTATGCTGATACGATTGTGACAGTTTCAAATGCTGTGGCTAACCACGTCAAGCAGTCTCGCTTTGTAAAAAATGACCAAGTTCAAGTCATCTATAATGGTGTTGACAATGCCGTCTATCATGAAATGGATGCTAGTGCAGTCCGTGATCAGTTTGGTATCGCACAGGATGCTTTGGTTATCGGAATGGTTGGTCGAGTGAATGCATGGAAAGGTCAAGGCGACTTCTTAGAAGCTGTGACTCCAATCTTAAAGGCTAATCCAAAAGCAGTAGCCTTTCTGGCAGGGAGTGCTTTTGAAGGTGAAGAATGGCGAGTTGATGAGTTGGAGAAGGCTATATCAGACTCACCAGTAGCTGGACAAATCAAACGTATCGATTATTATAGCAAGACGACAGAGCTCTATAATATGTTTGATATCTTTGTCTTGCCAAGTACCAATCCAGATCCTCTACCAACTGTAGTTCTCGAATCAATGGCTTGTGGCAAACCTGTAGTCGGCTACCGTCATGGTGGTGTCTGTGAAATGGTTAAGGAAGGTGAAAATGGCCTTCTTGCCACACCAAATCAGCCAACAGAATTGTCTAAGGCTATTCAAGAATTGGCTGATAATACTGAGAAGAGAGAGCAATTTGGTAAGGCTTCTGTCAAACGCCAAAAAGAACTCTTTTCATTACAAAGTTATATTCGTAATTTCTCAGAGCTATATAAGAAGTACTAATATGAACAGCGAAACACTAAAAAATAAATTAAAACCTATCGTTTATCCAATTATTAATTTTATTCCTAGACGAAGACTCAAGAATAAAAATTTCACGATTATTTGTGATAATTGTTGGGCTGGGAAAGTTTATCAGGAGTTGGGCTTGCCTTATCAAACACCATTTGTAGGGATGTTTGTTTTTTCGCCTGATTACATCAAGATGCTCAAGAATTTAAAACACTATTTGAGTGGAGACATCCCCTTGAAATTTGTTAAGGAATCAAAATATATCAAAGACTTTGATAATGCTTATCCTCTTGCACTTCTTGATGATATTGAACTTCATTTTTTGCATTATGCAAATGAAGAAGAAGCTACTCAAAAATGGAATCGCCGTTTGAAGAGAATGCATTGGGATAATTTGTATTTCAAGTTCAATGATAATGATGCCTGCACTTATGAGTTGATGAAAGAGTTTGAAGAGCTTCCATACAAGGGTAAGGTTATTTTCTCTTCAAAGAATTATAGTGACCTACCTTCATTGGTCCACTTTAAATCAGCTGAAAAGCAAGGACATGTTGGAATCGATTTAAAAACTTACCACCGCTATTTTAATGCTGTAAGTTGGTTGAATAAGGGTGGAGAAGACTTAACCAAATGAAAAAGATAAGACTTATTATTCCATACTTTGGAAAACTTCCAAAGTTTTTCCCATATTTTTTGTTGACTGCTAAACGTAATCAAAAGATTGATTTCTTAATTTATACAGATCAAAAGGTTGACCAATTTACTATATTAAATGCTAATAATATAGAATTTGTCACTCTTTCTTTTGATGAGTTAAGGGAAAAAGTTCAGTCTAAGTTTGATTTTAAGATTTCTCTTAAAACACCTTATAAATTATGTGACTATAAAGTTGCTTATGGGCTTATCTTTGAAGAAGAATTAAAGGGTTATGATTACTGGGGCTTTTGTGACACAGATGTCTTACTTGGTGATATTTATCAATTTCTTGAAGAACATAGCTTTTTTGAGAATGACTATGTTCGATATGGTCTTTTAGGTCATCTACAAATATTTAAAAATTCACAAGAAGTTAATCGTATATTTATGTCAGGTAAAGACTTAAATTATCGTCTGAATTACAAAAATGTCTTCACTAGTGAACAAAATTTTATTTTTGATGAAGAAAAAGGTATTCAAATCCTCTTTGAAAAATCTGGTTTTGAACAATTACAAGATAAGTTTTTTGATGATATTGATATCAGCCATTTTTCTTTTCGAGAATATGGAGAAGATGAGCCTAAACGTTATTATTCTTGGTCACAGAAACATGGCTTGAAATCGATTAATTTAATTGATGGTCAATTAGTTATCAAACATCCGCTATATGCACATTTTCAAAAAAGGACAATTGAATGTCCTGAATTTGAACCTATAGAATCATTTTATGTTATCCCGAATAAGTTGGTATTTGGAGAAGAACTTTCGATACAAGAAATCGAAGAAGTCACGAAAAATAAATTTTATTGGACATATTGGAAAAGAATTCTTCGTAGTAAATTAAACATAGAGAAGTATAGTATTGGTTTTATACGTCATAAATTAAGGATGAAAAAATGAAAGAAGATGTACTTTTAACTGTCGTCATTCCAGTTTATAATGTCGAAAAATATTTAAAACGTTGTATTGAGAGTATCCTTATTCAAGAGTGGAAGAACTATGACATCTTACTTGTAGATGATGGAAGTACTGATAATTCTCCTCAAATTTGTGATGACTATGCTGAAGCGTATGACTTTATCTCAGTTATTCATAAGGAGAATGGTGGACTATCTGCAGCTCGTAACACAGGTATCTCTCATGCTGAGGGAGAATATGTCTATTTTCCTGATTCAGATGATTGGATTGAATCAGATACCTTTATAGCGTTAGCAGAAGTGGTGGAATCCCAGAAGTTTGATATTATCTCTTTTAATCGTGAGTTCGTGAAAGGTGAAGAAGATGCTATAGTCTCGGATTCATTAGTGACTCAAGTTTTTGAGGGTAAAGATGCTTTTGTGCAAATGCTTAAGCATAGTTATATTACTGGTTTTGCTAATGACAAAATTTATAGAAAGTCTTTATTTACTGATAATGACATTCAGTTTCCTATTGGTAAATACTATGAGGATCTTGGTACCAATTACAAACTCTTTCTATCAGCTAAAAAGGTCTATGCGACAAATCAAAAGTATTATCACTATCTAATCGATAACCCCGATTCTATTACTCAGTCATGGAACGAGAAGAAATTTAGTGATATGTTTGGATTCTACAAAGAAGTTTTCTATTCTGACTTTGTCCGTTCACAATTAAATAAAGAAGAATTACAAATTTCGCAACTTTATTATGTAAACGGATTGGTTCATATATTAGCAAGTTTGTATAAATCTAAATTAGATAAACAATATATAGAAATTACGAATGAAGTGAAACAAGAATTGCTTAAGAATAGTGTTTCTCTTTCTCAAATGAAAGACCAACCAAATAAGTTGAAATATGTACTGTTTAGACTAAAATTGTTAAAACTAGCCTTCAGTATACAAAACGTTTTTTGATGTTATTTTAGGAGTCTAAATTGAAATACTCTGTTATTATTCCAGTTTATAATGTTGAGAAATACATTGACCGTTGTTTGAAAAGTATTATTTCTCAAAATTATGATGACTTGGAAATTATAGTGATAGACAATGGATCTACTGATAGTAGTGGCAGTATTTGCGATACTTATGCTAGTGAATACTCAAATATTTCAGTCTATCATATTGAAAACCACGGTGTTGGTTCGGCACGAAATTTTGGCTTGTCCAAAGCCAGGGGAGAGTTTATCTACTTCGTTGATAGTGACGATTATCTTGTTGGTAATCTCTTTGCTGATTTTGCAGATAAGCTAGTCTCAGATTTGGATTTGGTTGTTTTTAGTTATTATAATTCTTTTGAGGAAGATTTAACTGAGAAGAGCCGTACTGAAAAGTCACTTCCGTTTAAAGGGAGTTACGACAAGGATGGTTTTATCAAGATATTTAAAGAACTATTCTTATCGGATATGCTTTACACAGTTTGGAATAAGATATATCGCAGAGAATTTCTTCTTGAAAATAACCTTTCTTTTGAGCAGTATGAATTGGGTGAAGATGTCCGCTTTAATCTTGATGTTTATCGTAAAGTCAATAAGATTTATCTTTCTCAAGATTTCTACTATGTTTATGTTACTGGTAGAAAAGGTTCCGCCATGTCGTGCTATAATCCTAAGCGTCTTCAATATCAGCTTCAAGAGTTGAAGTTGGTTGATGACTTATTAGAGGATTGGAATTTAGACAATTCAAATCTTGATAATAATGTAAAAGCAAGAATTTTGATGAGTAATATCTACAATATTACCAAACAAAAGTTACCAGTTAATAAAAAAGTTAAGCTGGTTAAAGAAATTTGTAAGAAACAGGATATAGCGGATTTTATTAAGAATGATTCTTCAGTATTAAATCCACTTATAAAACTGTTGTTGAAATGTCGAATGTATGTTGTTCTGATTTACCTCAAAAAAACGCAGATGATATTACAACATTTATAAGAATAATTGAAAGGTATGGAAAGTACTTGTGAATAGCAGTCGCTTTATCTCAGAGAAAATCTATTTATTTACACTCTTTGTTTGGGTATTATTTGCATCTCTGGTAACTACAACTTATTTTGTAAGGGTGGATGGTTTTTTGTCACTCTATCGTATCTTGCTATATTTTACAATAGGTATGATTACGATAAAGGAACTCATAAATCTTCCTGATACCATAAATTATTTCAGATACCACTTGAAGGAATTAATAATTTTCCTATTGTTTACCTTGACCATGTTAATTGTGTCAAAAAATCGAGATGGTCTTCCTGATATTAACGTTTTGCTGTTGGTTTTTTCAGCTAGGGATATAGAGTTCAAGAAGTTATTAGGGACCTTTTCTTTTGCTACCTTTTTAGTGCTATTTGTAACTATTTTAGCTAGTAAGATGGGCATTATTTCTAATATGTTGATGAGTGCTGATAGTGGGTATCGTTATAGTTTGGGATTTAACTATGTTTCCTTTGCTTCTCAACGTATGTTCTTTGCCCTGTGTAGTTACTTAATGTTCAGAGGAAAGAAGGTTACTTATATAGAGTTGTTAGCTCTACTGTTTGCTACGTTTTATATGTACCAACAGACCTCAACCTCAAGTCCACTTTATCTGAGTCTTTTGATTTTGACTTATGCTTTATTTAGTCTTAAGGTCTTTAAATTTGATTTTATAGACAGTAATGTTATTACGGCAAATATTGCTAAATATGGTTTTATTATTGCATTGCTCATTACTCTTTATTTCTGTTTCTATTCAACTGGTGATTTATTCCATCTAGTTGACCAATTTACGCATAACCGTCTAAGACTAAGTGTTCAAGGGTTCCGAAATTTTGGTGTTTCCTTATTAGGTCGACCAATTTCATTTACAACCATGGATATCTTCGGTAACTATTCAAGCAATTATAACTTTATTGATAGTTCATTTGTGCAGTTACTCGTAATTGATGGATTGGCTGTTAGTGCATTCATGTTATTGGCTTTAACACGTGTCATGAATTATTTTGTAACTAATCGAAAAGATATTGTTCTTGCCTGCTTGGGGGTTATGATCATTCATGGCATGTTTGATCCCCAAATGCTCGTTCTTCGATACTCACCTCTTATCCTATTGATTAGTCGACTCTTTGTGATGAAGACTGATAAAGATTTTTTGTAATTGAAGCAGAGGTATATCATCTAGAAAGTCTAAACAGAGTCATATACTTATGAAAGTTTTAAAAAATTACGCCTACAATCTTTCCTATCAATTACTGGTCATTGTTTTACCAATTATAACGACACCTTATGTTACTAGGATTTTCAGTTCAAAGGATTTAGGTACTTATGGTTACTTTAATTCGATTGTGACCTACTTTATTCTTTTGGCGACTTTAGGAGTTGCTAACTATGGAACTAAGGAGATTTCAGGGCATCGAAAGGATATTCGTAAAAATTTCTGGGGTATTTATACCCTCCAATTGATTGCGACTATTTTGTCTCTTGTCTTGTATACATCATTATGTTTGTTCTTTCCTGGTATGCAAAATATGGTGGCTTATATCTTAGGATTAAGCTTGATATCGAAAGGAATGGATATTTCTTGGTTATTCCAAGGTTTGGAGGATTTTCGTCGTATTACTGCAAGGAATACAACGGTAAAGGTTTTAGGAGTTATTTCTATCTTCCTATTTGTGAAAACACCTGGTGATTTGTATCTCTATGTTTTCCTATTGACCTTCTTTGAATTGCTTGGCCAATTAAGTATGTGGTTACCAGCGAGACCTTACATTGGAGAACCACAATTTGATTTATTCTATGCTAAGAAACATCTTAAACCTGTTATTTTGCTGTTTCTCCCTCAGGTTGCCATTTCACTATACGTGACTTTGGATCGTACGATGTTGGGTGCCTTGTCATCTACCAATGACGTCGGTATTTATGACCAGGCATTGAAGATTATCAATATCCTCTTAACACTAGTGACGTCTTTAGGTAGTGTAATGCTTCCTAGGGTATCTGGTCTTTTATCTAGCGGAGATCATAAAGCTGTTAACAAGATGCATGAGTTGTCTTTCTTGATTTATAATCTTGTGATTTTCCCGATAATAGCAGGTCTCTTGATTGTTAATAAGGACTTTGTGAGTTTCTTCCTAGGGGAAGATTTCCAAGAGGCTTATCTTGCCATTGCTATTATGGTCTTTAGGATGTTCTTTATCGGTTGGACAAATATTATGGGAATCCAGATTTTGATTCCACACAATAAACATCGTGAGTTTATGCTCTCTACGACTATTCCGGCTGTTGTCAGTGTTGGACTTAATCTCTTGTTAATTCCTCCATTTGGCTTTGTTGGGGCCTCAATTGTATCGGTTTTAACAGAGGCTTTGGTATGGGTTATTCAATTGAATTTTTCAAGGAGATTCATCAAAGATGTGTCAATCCTTCCAGCCATGTCAAAAATTATCTTAGCATCAGTTGTCATGTATCTTGGACTCTTTGTCTTTAAGATGTTTGTTCAATTGAAACCAATGCTAAATGTAGCAGTAGATGGTCTTGTCGGTGCTATCATTTATATCGTCTTGATTATTGTCTTACGTGTCGTTGATATGAAAGACTTGAAGCAACAGTTAATGAAAAACTAAGGAGAAAAATATGTACGATTATCTTATCGTTGGTGCTGGTTTGTCTGGAGCAATCTTCGCACATGAAGCTACAAAACGTGGTAAAAAAGTAAAAGTGATTGACAAGCGTGATCACATCGGTGGCAATATCTACTGTGAAGATGTTGAAGGTATCAATGTTCACAAGTATGGTGCCCACATTTTCCATACCTCAAATAAAAAAGTTTGGGATTATGTCAACCAATTTGCTGAATTTAATAACTATATCAACTCACCAATTGCTAACTACAAGGGCAGTCTTTATAACCTTCCATTTAACATGAATACATTTTATGCTATGTGGGGCACTAAGACTCCTCAAGAAGTTAAGGACAAGATTGCTGAGCAAACGGCTGATATGAAAGATGTTGAGCCTAAAAACTTGGAAGAACAAGCCATCAAGTTGATTGGTCCAGATATCTATGAAAAGTTGATCAAAGGATACACGGAAAAACAATGGGGACGTTCTGCCACAGACCTTCCACCATTTATCATCAAACGTCTTCCGGTTCGTTTGACTTTTGATAATAACTACTTTAATGACCGTTATCAAGGGATTCCAATCGGTGGTTATAATGTCATCATTGAAAATATGCTTGGAGATGTAGAAGTAGAGCTTGGAGTTGACTTCTTTGCCAATCGTGAAGAGCTTGAAGCTTCAGCTGAAAAAGTTGTCTTTACAGGAATGATTGACCAGTACTTTGATTATAAACATGGTGAGTTGGAGTATCGCAGTCTTCGTTTTGAACACGAAGTCTTGGATGAAGAAAATCATCAAGGAAATGCCGTGGTCAACTACACAGAGCGTGAGATTCCTTATACTCGTATCATTGAGCATAAGCACTTCGAGTATGGTACACAACCTAAGACAGTTATCACACGTGAATACCCAGCTGATTGGAAACGTGGAGATGAACCATACTACCCAATCAATGATGAAAAGAACAATGCTATGTTTGCTAAGTACCAAGAAGAAGCTGAGAAAAATGACAAGGTTATCTTCTGTGGACGTCTTGCAGATTATAAATACTACGACATGCACGTGGTCATTGAGCGTGCTCTAGAAGTCGTTGAGAAAGAATTTACTATATGACACAAGAAAAAATTGATATCGTTGTTCTTTGGGTAGATGGAAGTGCCCCTGAGTTTATCCGTGAGAAACAAGCAGTTACTGAGAATGTTTCTGATTTGAACCAAGATATTGATGGTGAGCAACGTTATCGTGATTATGGTATTTTTAATTACTGGTTCCGAATGATTGAAAAGAATGCTCCTTGGGTAAATAATGTCTATTTGATTACCAATGGGCAAAAGCCAGACTGGTTGAATTTGGAACATCCAAAACTCAAATTGGTTACTCATAGGGAATTTATGCCTAAAGAATACCTACCGACCTATAATTCAGCAGCTATTGAGCTTAACCTCCATCGTATTGAAGACTTGTCGGAAAACTATCTCTATTTCAATGATGATATGTACTTGATTAGAGATAGTCAGCCTTCGGATTTTTATAAAAATGGTCAACCTAAACTTTTAGCTGTATATGATGCTTTGGTTCCTTGGTCACCATTTACGAATACTTATCATAATAATGTTGAATTAATCTATCGTCATTTTCCTAATAAAAAAGCCTTAAAATCTTCGCCTTGGAAATTCTTTAATTTCCGTTATGGTTCCTTGGTTTTGAAAAACTTGTTACTCTTGCCTTGGGGTCCTACGGGATACGTGAACCAGCATTTACCTGTTCCGATGAAAAAGAGTACCTTAGCACATTTGTGGGAAATTGAGGGAGCAACATTAGATAAAACGTCACGAAATAAAATTAGAGATTATGGAGTAGACGTCAATCAATACATCTGTCAGCATTGGCAAATTGAAAGTAATCAGTTTTATCCTATGTCAAAGAATTTTGGTGAAACGATAAATTTACATCAAATAGATAGGTTAGAGAGTATCTTTAAAGATAAACATAAAAAATTGCTTTGTGTGAATGATGAAGTTGACTTTAAAGAGGAGAATATTATTCGTTTTAAGGAAATCTTACAAGAACGCTATCCTGAAAAATCAGCTTTTGAAAAATGAGAAATAAGAGATGAAATACTATTTAAAAGAAGAATTTTTACACGATAACAATGTTAAAAATGCCGGTAATAAGGCTCGTAATGATGTTGAAGAAATTGTAAAGAGAGAAGGTTATCAAGCCTTGGTTCTTTCAGTTGGTAATTGGTACGAGATGAGTACACTTAAAGCACAGCTTCATAAATCTAAGGCTTTTGATCAGGCCTTAAATGAACTAAAGCAAGGTGATGAGTTACTTATCCAGTTCCCAATGCTTCATCATAGCTTTTTCACAACGCATCATGTAAAAAAAGCACAGAAAAAAGGCGTAAAAGTTAATTTTATTATCCACGATTTAGAAGCTCTTCGTTATGTCAATGTTGAGAATTTTCCTTTGAAGCACAAGGTTCGCATTCAAATTCAAGAATCAGGTCTTCTTGGTGCAGCTGATGGCATCATTGCCCACAATCCAATTATGAAATCTGTATTGATAGAAAAAGGGATTGCGGCAGATAAGATTGTTAGCCTTGGCATTTTCGATTATTTGATTCCAAATTTCCAAGAGAAGACAGGTTTCACGAAGAATCAGCCAATTATTGTAGCTGGTAACTTGGCACAAGAAAAAGCTGGTTATCTTTACTCTCTTCCTGCAGAACCTGCTTATAACCTTTATGGTGTCGGCTTCGACGAAAGCAGAGCTCTTGAGAATGAGAACTACTTTGGTTCCTTCCTTCCTGATGAGCTTCCTGCAGCCCTTGAGGGTGGTTTTGGGCTTGTCTGGGATGGCGACAGTGCTGAGACATGTAGTGGTGTTTTCGGCGAGTACCTTCGCTATAACAACTCTCACAAGGCGTCACTTTACTTGGCCTCAGGATTCCCGCTTGTCGTTTGGAAACAGTCAGCCTTATCTCATTTTGTACTTGAGAACGGCTGTGGAATTGCAGTAGAGTCACTTCATGAATTGAAGGCGACAATTGACAATCTTTCAGATACTGATTACCAAGATTTGGTTGAAAATACCAAGCATGTCGGTAAAGGTATTCGTGATGGTCACTACCTACTTACTGCATTGAACAATTTAAAATAAGATAAAAAATCCTCATTTTAGTGAGGATTTTTTGCATTATTTGGAAACTTCAAACTGGTATTGGGTTCCTGGAACTTTTCCATTTGAATAGATTGCTTCAATATAGTCGTCATAAGTGATTGACTTCGATTTACCTGCTTTTACGAGCTCTGGATCACGCCATATATTGGGATCAGCAGCATTAGTATCACGCTTGGTGAGGTAGAGGTACTCAATATAGGTTCTATTGTCGACAAAGGCACCAGCAACCTTTTCCTTACCATTATCAGATCGCGTGTACATACGAGTCGTTCCACCACCATCTAGTAGGAAGGCAAGACGAATATTCGAGTAACCTATATTTTTTAAAAGCTTATAGACGTCTTCGTGATTCAAGCCCTTATTAAGGGAGTTGTGGCCATAGGTTTGGATAATACGGATAATACCATCATAGGTCTCTACGTAAATGGAACGAGCATTTGGTTGGTCAGGATCACCTTTGTCCCAGGTTTTATCTACTTTTTTATCTTTAATGAGAATACCAAAGGCACCAGTATCCCAACCGTTGCTTCCCATGTGGGTAAACATTTTAGCTGTGTCGATATTTGGATAGGTTCCGGCAGTGATATTATTTTGATCATCTCCATATAGAAGTCCTGTTTTGCCCAATTCGATTTCCTTTTGAGCGAAAGGACGATCTAGCCCTTCGTAAGACCAAAAACCAGAGTTAATAAGAGCAAGAGCTTCTCGTCGCTTAGCTTCGTACTTAATACTTTGCTCTGTGAGTTCAGGATTATTATCTTCGGTTCTTCCTTTTTGTAGGACATACTTTCCGTCCTTCTTGAAGGAGAGAATCTGCATGTCTACATTTTTAATATTGCCTTTTTCAAGTAAGACAGACTGATCTAAGAGCTCTTTATTCTTTATGGTAAAGTTCAATCCATCCTTATTTGATGGGATGGAAAGCTTCTTAATATCTCGATTATTGAAATAGATGGTGAGGTAGAGCAGTCCACCAACTATGGCACCTATCGTTAGAAGAGAAAATAGTATTCTTAAAATATTCTTTAATTTCATATTATAATTATAAACAATCTAGGCTGACAAAACAATCCTAAGACCATTAAATATCCAAGAATAGTATCAGTTTTTCCTAGTATGGTACTGGTAAGCGTTTTCCAAAAGGGTTATAATAGGGATAAGTTAGTCAAGGAGGTGCTTTATGACCATTAAGGTGATTGCATCAGATATGGATGGAACATTTTTAGACGATAAAGGGAGCTATGATAAGGAGCGTTTTAGTCAGATTTTGGATGCCATGGCTGCGCGTGATATGCACTTTGTCGTTGCCTCAGGTAATAGTATGAGTCGCCTTAAACCTATGTTTCCGGAGACTTTTGACCGCCTGCATTTTGTAGCCGAAAATGGTGGTCAGGTGGTTAGCTATGGCAAGCTTCTGTGTCAGGAGTTTATGGCATCAAATGATGTTGAAAACTTGCTAAGCTATTTTAATTATGATTTGTTAGATAAACCAACTATATTTAATGGTGCTAAATCTGCTTATATGCTATCAGGAACGAAACTACATTTCGGTAAAGAGATGATAACAGAAGAAGAGCAAGCCGCTATGGAAGCATCCATTCACCGTTTGAATAGGTTGGAGGATTTAGAGGATGATTTCATAAAGATCACCATGTTGCTGAGTCCTGAAGAGGCTAATCAGGTTTCGCAAGCCTTTAATCGTGATTTTGATGGTAATCTTGTCGCTGTTCCAAGCGGTTTTGGTGCTATTGACTTCATTCAAAAAGGCATGCACAAGGCTTGGGGGCTTAAGCAGCTTCTTAACCATTGGGACTTGAATGAGGCAAATGTTATGGCTTTTGGTGATGGTGACAATGATATTGAGCTCCTGCGTATGGCTAGTCATTCTTATGCGATGGAAAATGCCAGCCCTGCTCTTTTGCAAGTGGCAGACCAAGTAGCACCGCATCATAAGGATCAAGGTGTCTTGACTATCTTAGAAGATTATTTAGGTTTATATTAAAAAAGGGTGGTAAAGTAATGAAATTATATTTAATGCGACATGGTGAGACATTATTTAATACACAAAAGCGTGTTCAGGGATGGTGTGACTCTCCCCTAACTGAAAATGGAATCTGTCAGGCAGAACAAGCCAAGCAGTACTTTGCAAAGAAAGGTATTTCTTTTGATGCTGTCTACTCCTCTACGCAAGAGAGAGCTACTGATACGGCAAAGATTGTGGCGCCTGACTATTCGGTAACCCAGCTCAAGGGAATTAAAGAAATGAACTTTGGGTCTTTTGAGGCTCAACCAGAGCACCTCCTACCCAAACATCGCCCAGGTTCACGATCCTTTGAAGATCTCTTGGTCCCATACGGTGGTGAAGATATTCGCGAGGTTGGTCAGAGGGTTTTAAAGACTGTCTTAGAGAAAGCAGAAGCACACACTAAAGATGGAGCTGAGAATCTCCTATTTGTCAGTCATGGAGCAGCTTTATGGGGATTAATCATTTTCATGGACTTGGCCTTTCCTGAAGGAGTGGGCTTTGGAAATTGTAATGTTTGTGTTTATGATTATAACCAAGGTCAATTGGAGCTTCTTCAGGTGATTGATCCGATTTCTGGTTTAGAGGTAACATTATGAAAGAATTTTATTTAATGAGACATGGGCAAACACGGTTTAATGTTCAGCATAGGCTTCAGGGGGTCTGCGATGCCCCTTTGACGGAAGTCGGGATCGAACAGGCTAAAAAGGCTGGTCAGTATCTAGCCAAGCAGGAGCCAATTTTTGATC
>OGKA01001949.1_pt1 | contig 14430 bp, 17 predicted proteins | sample 1572211 | NCBI WGS metagenome assembly OGKA01 (sample SAMEA2582125, study PRJEB24529) | metagenome | biome: Human gut stool | place: China | collected 2011
CAAGACCGCAATTTCACCGGAACGGTGTATAATTGCGCCCTTTATTCTAAAGGGTGCGGAACGCTGCGGCTTTCGTGCAGGTCGTGAATCATCTTTGCAAGAGCCAGCGCAACTTCCGGCTGACGGAACGCAATTTTCAGCAGCTCCATCACCTGATCGTTGGTGAGTTCTTCCGGCGCAATCAGAAAACTTTCCAGCATTCCGGCACGGGTACACAGCCGATGCACACGGGCCTTGCGGGTCAGCTCCGGTATCTGGTGTTCCAGAATTTTCTCCCGGTGCTGGTAGTAGCGCAGCTGCTGTTCTGCTTTGGCTTTCTCGCTGCGGAGATAGGCGAGATCGGTTTTCGGTTGGGTCAATGGCATCACGCTCCTTTTCAAAAGTTGGTTGTATTCGACATTTTTATTGGTTCGTGGTACACTACACACAATCAATGTGAATAGAGGTGACTGCGTTGCTTGCGTTATATCTAAGTGTGCTTGATGATCGAAACTTTGAAGAAGATTTTACCGAGGTGTACAATACATACAAACGGCTGGTTTACCATACCGCTTACAAAATCATGGATGATTCGTATCTGGCAGAGGATGTGCTACAAGAGGTATTTTTGTACGTTGCAAAAAATTTTTCTAAAATTCATCGAGAAAACTGTCACGAACTCGCTGCTTATCTCGTTAGTTGTAGTAGAAGCCGTGCATATGATATGCTTCGCAAACAACGAGAAGAATTGCTGGAAGATGTCCCAAACGAACCAGATGCCGCTCCGGTGCCGGATGATGCAGCAGTTAGCACCGATAACATTGAACGTCTAACAGAACTGATTGGCCAAATGAAACCGATGTACCGTGATCCGCTACGCCTTTTGGCAATGGGATATACAAACCGTGAGATTGCAAAATCGCTGGGATTAACGGATGAAGTGGTACGAACACGGCTCTTTCGAGGACGAAAACTATTATGGAAGGAGATGAACAGCCATGAGTGAGCGGACAGACATTTCATTTGATGCGGCTTTGATGATGGCACTTCGTGCAGATGCGCAAAGAGAACTGGATTCGCTTCCAACGCCAAAGCAGTTTGAGGAAATCTACCCAGATACGTCCCAATGGGACGAACGAATGACAGAGGCCTTAAAGAAGAAAAAGCACCACCCAGTGTTGAAACGAGTACTAATTGCGGCATTGACACTCGTAATGCTGACGGTTGGTGCTCTTGCGGTCAGCGCTGATTTCCGCAGGGCAGTCTATACGATGATTCAAAAATTTCTGCCCATTGAGATGCAGCTGACTTATCAGGTGGATGGCGAACCGCTGGAGTGGCTCCCGGATGGATACAGCGACCATTATGTGCCGAACGGCTTTGAAATGGACGATGTGCAGAAATTTGAGCGAGCAGAAAACTTTTTACATGTTTACTCGTCAAAAGAAACAGAGGAAAGCTACACAGTCCGTTGCTCAATTATCCAGCCAGGGCAGCAGTCCCTGTTTGATAATGAGCATACAGTGTACGAAACCGTAAAGGTCGGAGAAGCAGATGGTGTACTTGGAACCAGTACGGATGAACATGGAAAGAATGTTTATACTCTAAGTTGGGAACATCGGGGGATTACACATACCGTTATGGGAAACATTCCATACGATGAGATTATGAAAATTGCGGAAGGTATCCGTTAAGAAAGCTGGACACTTGTGAGAGTTCACAAATGTCTGGCTTTCTTTTTGTCTGAACTTACAAAGATGGAAAATTTGAAAAATTTTCTCCTGAAAATTGAAACGAAGCGAATGCGAATTGCGTTGATTATACAAAGGCTCTTGATGGGAGCAAAAAAACGGAGGTGTATGTCTATGTCGAAAAAGCGTTTGTTGTCCATTGTTGTTTCAGCGGTGATTCTCTTGAGCTTTGCCTGCACCGCAATGGCCGCTGAAAAGTCTGAACGGTATGTAGGCGATAGTACGGTCAACGGATCTATTTACCAAACATACTATCAGGTTGATGCCCAGACTCGAACTGGAGTAAAGAAAATCAGCGTTTCAGGCGTTCTCTATGAAAAGGGGACAATTGGAACATGGCAAAAAGTAAGTAGCTGCTCAAACAGCAGCACGACCTCAACCTGCATGGTGAGCAGTAGCTTTAACACTAAGCCCGGAAAATCTTATAGGCTTGAGTATTCTGCGACCTTTAGCTATTCCGATGGACGGAGCGAAACCATTACCGGAAGTACCAGTAGATAAGTGGAGTTTGTTATATATTTCAGCAAGTTAGAAAGGTGTGAGGTAATTATAAAGGCGAGACCAACGCGAGTTATCCGATACCTAGCTATAGTCGCACTGTGCTTGCTTTTGGGCTTTATGCTTGGAAGAAAAAGCAAATATGAAAAACGAGATTATTTGAAACAATTCAAAATTGGAAAAGCAACATACTCTGAATCGTTGATATATGAGGCTTATGGCGGATTGCAAAATGATGGGATAATGTTAGCGGTATACTACGATGTGGATGCAGCCAAAATTATTCATCAACTCGATTCATGGGAGAAAATTAATGATTCTCCAACCATATCTTCTATATTAAAAAATGTGTCGTCATATTTTGGATTAGATTTTGTGATTCCTGAAATTGCAAGTGGAAATTTTTTTCTTTATGATAATAGTCAGCATAAGGAACTACGCTCGGAAGCCGAAATGAATACATTGCTTTTACATTCTGAAGATGTGAATTTTAGTCTCGTTGTCTGGGATGATGAGAAGCACACAATTTATATAGTAGAGTACAGAATTTAAGGAGGTTCGTTATGAAGAGGTTCGTATCATTAATTCTTTCAGTGTGTTTTTTGTTTTCGATAAATACTGTGTCTTATGCTGCTAACATAAGCAGCCGTAAAGCTAGCAATCCTGTTATTCAAAGCATGAATGATAAGTATCATGTTGATTTTTCGGGAATGTCGATAGATGAATTAAATAAGTTTATCGATAAGATGAAAGATGAAGATCAAACACGTGCATCTGGAAATTTGTTAAATAATACACAGCTTGCATGGTTGGCAGCTGCGCAAATTGCACGGGATAAGGGATATGAATGTGCGGCTCTTATGGTTGAATTCTCTGTATATAATATTGACTATTCTGAGAGTGTGACGGATTCTTCGACGCCATTGCTTGACAAGTTAAACACGACAACAGTTTTTAATAATTATAAAAACAAAGTACTTAATAGTGGCTTGAAAGATTTTAGTGGAGGAAGTTGGTCTTTTACAATTCAAAAGTCTGATAATGCAGATTTATTCTATGCATTGCATAGGGTAAGCACCTCTGGAACAGGCTTCATGATTGGTAATTCTATAATGTATTACTTGATTACCGTTCATGACACATTTGATTTTGCATATGACAACAACTATGACGACTTGTTTACTACTACAGTGAACAATTGGGCTTGGTTGTGCCAGCAGACGCATGTGTTGAATCCCATAGAGATAAATCTTAGCACGGCTATTGGATAAAAAATCAGTGGTATTTATTTTTTTGCGAAAGTAAAAGTTGAAATCTAAAATAAGGATGGCTCTAACGTATGAAAAATTTTACGGAGGTGTTTCCAATGCAGAGCAACTGATGTATAAGAAATCTTGTGTATACTCTAAAAGTAAAGAAGGAAAATTAAAATAGCTAGTGAAAAAATATCTCGTAGAATTTTTTTGAAAGCAAGTGGGATTGTGGCTCTTTCTTCAATGGAGCTTAACTCTGGGCTGACTGCTTTTGCAGATAATCAAAGTGATGGAAGCAAATCTCATATCGAGAGATACCATAGATACGATTTTGATACAAAAGAAGAATCTATAGAGGAAATTATAGTTGAAACCAATTCCTTCACGGATGGAGAGACAACTGCAGGCTATTTTCCAAATGGAAAGATTTCGGATATTGATCTATCCGATCTGTATGCGATTATCGGAAGCAATGATATCACTGTTGTTGATAATCCAACGGCAACACCATATTGTAGTACGGTATGCCTACAGATAACGACCAATAATGGAGGGACAAATTATGGTTCTGGATTTATGATTGGGCCTAATGCACTTGCAACAGCAGCACATAATCTATACAGTATAAAGGAAAAAGCCTACGTTAAGTCGGTAAATGTCGCACCTGCTCGATCTGATAATAGTAAACCTTTTGGAAGCGAAAATGTATCGGCAAGTTCGATGATTGTTAGTGATTCTTATCTTGCTGGAACAAGTTCGGAGGATTGGGCGATTATTACGCTCAAGAATAATTTAGGAACGAAAACGGGATGGCTTGGGTTACATTGGCAGTCTAGCAATTATTCATCATCACAGTTGGTGTATGCTTATGGCTATCCGAGCCAAATAAATGGTGCCGATGCGAGATATCGGATGTGTAAATCTTCTGGGTATATTAGAAGTCAGACTTCAAAATATCTCAAGGGCGATTGGGATTTGACAGGTGGCTTTAGTGGTGGTCCTCTTGTAGAATATATTTCTGGAGCTGGGTATGTAGCTATCGGAATCCATAAAGATGGAAGCACAATTGATGGTTCTTCATATCCAACTTCTTATACAGGGGCATTGAGAATAACACAATCGCTTTATACGCTGTTCCTTTCATACAGAGGTTGATAAAATGAAATGCAAACGGAAGATTATGGTTGGCATAGCATTTGTGGCAGTGGTTCTCTGCATTCTATTTCAATCGAATACATTCGGAAGAAAAAAATCGGAACTTATAATTGAAGAAGTTGACCTGAAGAACAATTGTATTTATGCGACTGCAAAAAATCAATTATATGATACGGATGACAATTATATAATTTATGGCGTATCAAACTACTTGAAAGGAAATCTTCAGTTGTCGTATCTTAAAGAAGGCGAAAGCATTCTTGTGATATCAAACGGTAAGGTGTTGCTATCAGATCCGTATCAATTTGATAAAATATACAGTATTCAACTGTTGCAATAGCGTTTCATTTTCTCAATAAATAATATAAGCTATTTACAGCTGCCTCCTCTGTTAAGTGGTGGTGCAGTGCTTATTCTCAATAACGATGCGATTGATGAAAATGATAGACCTTTTTGGAATTTAGAATTTTCTCAATAATCAAGCCCCCAAAATGGCAAACTTGAAATCATCGAGAGATACATAAAATATAGGGTTAAATCGACTTTCGTGTCGAAAAAACAAGTGCTAGAAATAGCAAAATCCATTGAATTTTAGAATGACATTTATAAGAAACCAGTAGATTTGCCTGATATTTGTGATTTCTTTGACCGTTGGGCCATTGATTTTGCACTACATTGATTTTGCACTACTATGAGCAAAGGAAAAACTTAAAATAAGCAAACAACCCGCCATTTGCAGCGACTGCAAGTAGCGGGTTGTTTGGCCTATTTAGAGGTTAGTCTTTCAGTTTGCCATGGTCACAGCCAAGTGAGAGATAATGCTCAATCTCACCACTCAGCACAAGCTGGACGCACTCCAAGGGCTTGTTGTATAGTAGCCAATCAAGTTCAGCTCGCTGTGCCGGGGTATTGCCGTATTCGTCCTCGATGGCAAGGCAGTCAATGGCAATGGCAGAGCCATCAGCGAACTGGGCTTCCGCTCGGTTGGTGTCCATATTATAGTGCCAAGAACGTGCTTTTTGAGAACTATTCTGGTCAAAAATTCGATTTTGTTTCATTTGAATGCCCTCTTTGATGCTTTTATGATTTAGTTTTTTGACGAGATGAGGTCTCTTTTTTCTTTCTCTTGAGTCACCCAACCGCACTATCCTGCATCGCAACTGTTCACGATGCTATCCACATCCGGGCGGTGCATCAGCTTTTGCAGGATGCCAAACTGTTTTTTGGTGGACGCAGACACCAGATACTGCCACTTTTGCGGCAGGATGGGCAGGTCTGCGATGCTCCACTTGACATACTTGGCATCGTAGACATTGGGCGGAGCCAGCTCCACCAGATGACCAACGCACCAGCTGACAAGATAGCCGTTGCCCTCAAGGTAGCCGTCCTGACGGTTGGTGGCACCGAGGACTTTAGCGTAAGCCATGGCAACGGACGGCTTTTCCGCTACGATCAATTTTGCGATAAATATCCCTCCATTCTGTTTCGGATTGCAATATGTAGGCGGCAGACCGCCGCCTTAAAATCAGATAGGTTCGGTATCTTCTTCGCCTGTCTCCTCCGGCTCGTCCTCGGTGGGAATCTCGAAGTCGCCCTTGTCCTCGGTGTAGTTTGCATCGGGGTCGAGGGCTTCTTTTTCGGCCTGCTTTTTCTGCTTCTGCTTTGCGAAAGCGTAGAAAATGCCGCCTGACGCCAGCGCAATCAGCACGACCACCCCCAGAAAGCCGGACGCGATCTTTGTGACCTTGTTTTCCTTGGGCTGTTCCGTGCCGGATGCTGCCGCTTCTTCCGCAGCTTTCTTGGCTTCTTCCTCGGCTTTCAGCCTGTCCTGTTCAGCCTGCGCCGCTGCTTCTTTTTCGGCGGTGTAGGCATCGGCGGCATCTTCTTCCATCAGAGCCAAAAGGTCGGCTTCGTCCACCAGATTCATAAAGTGAACGGTCTGCTGCCCTTTGGCGTTGCGGTCAATGACCAGATAAAAGGTTGCACCCGACTTCGACACCAGCGTGATGAACTGCTGACCACTGCCATCGGAATAGTCGGTGTGGTAATCATCCACCAGCGTCAGGTTGCCCTCCGGGGTCAGGGCACCAGAGGATTCGTCCGTGATGGTGACAACATCCTCCTCCACCACTTCCGGCAGAACAGGCTGCTCCACGGGGGCGGCTTCGCCCTCAAAGGCAAAAGCGGGAGCCGCCATGCCAGTGCACAGCGCCACCGATACCAACAGCGCACCCAGTTCCTTAATCTTCATCTGTACCGACCTCCTTCTCGAAAGTTGCACCCACGGCAGACAGCGCAGCCGGGTTCAGGGTAGTGTTAGCAGACTGCCGCAGCAGGGCAGCAAGCTGTTCCGGCGTGACCTTTGCAGTTCGCACCATCTCGTTGACCTCGGCGGAATCCTCCTCCTGAATGCGCCGCTCCAGAATCTCGATGCGGTTGTTCAGCTTGATGCGGCGTTCCTTCTCTTTTTCCAGCATTGCCCGCAGCTTATCCGATTTTTCGCTCATAAAACTCCTCCAATCATTTTGAAAGCCGTCCAAAACCGGACAGATATTTCTGCCAGTAGGACGAGTGAATATCAGCATACTTTATGGGGTCTCCGGCAGACACCATCTTGCCGTTTCCAAGGTAGATGCCCACATGACTTTTCCCCGGTGTATCATACGTTCCCTCGAAGAAAACAAGGTCACCGGGCTTTGCTTCGGCTTCGGAAATGTGCTGGCTTTTTTGCCAAAGACCGTTGGCTGTGGTGCGCCCCACATCATAGCCGTTCTGGTTGTAGACCCAGCAGACATAGCCGGAGCAGTCAAAGCCGGTTTCCGGGGTGGAGCCGCCCCAGACGTAGGGTGTGCCCACATACTTTTGAACTTCCTTGTAGATGGCGGCAAACTCGCTGTCCGTCAGGGCTTCTGCCGGAACCTGATAGTCGATGCCGGGTGTTCCGGAGCCGTCAGAACCACCGGGCGGCAATCCGCCGTTGAACAGATAAGGTCTGCCGCCCAGTGTATCCTGAAAAATCTCGTAGCGCTTCCACTGGTCGTTGTTCAGTTCCTCCCGGATGACCACTTCCAAGCCACGGTTCACCAGCTTGGTGTGGAAGATGCGGTACTCGTAGGGCACCTGCGTGGGGACTGGGATTCCTGCAGGAGTCATGACCCACACAGTCATATACCGGGTCTGCACCTCTACCCATGTGGTCAGCTTGTACTGTTTTTTGAAGGTCTCCTTCAGCTTGCCCTGCACCTCCGACCGGATATAATCGTCATACAAGGTGGTCAGGAACGAGGTCAACTGCCACGGGTCATGCTCGATGGGGTCGAGATGGTACTGGTACTCGTTGTAGCCGGGATGGTCGGTGGGGGTGCGCTTGATTTTCTTGTCCAGTTCCTTTTCCAGCTTCTTGTAGTCCTGTTCTGCGCCCCGGATGTCCCGGTCCTCGGCAGAGTACATGGTCTGCCCGGACACCTGTGTACCGCCCGAAAAGAGGATGCCGCAGGAGGAAAAACCAGACATGACCATGAGGATGAGCAAAAGAAAAACGCCCACGATCACCAGAACGTGTGCGTTGCCCTTGGCGGCATTCATCAGCCCCTTTACGGCGGTACTGACGGCGGTTTTGCCTTTTTCTACGGCCTGTTCCACACCGGACCGAGCGGCAGATGCACCATTGGATGCCGTTTTGCCTTTTTCTACGGCCTGTTCCACACCGGACCGAGCGGCAGATGCACCATTGGATGCCGCTTTGCCGCCTGCGGTCTGCGCCGCCGTGCCCGACCGGGCGGCGGCATAGTAGCTCTGCCGGATTTCTTGCCGCTGTTTCCAGCGTGAAAGCCAGTTGGAGCCGCCCTCGCCGGTGCCGGATGCGCCTGCATCTTGTGCCGCAGTCGGCTCTCGTGCAGAAGATTTTGCGGTTTTGGTGCCCTTCTTGCCCTGCATCTTGGCTTTCTTCTTGAGCTTCCGGGCATAGCGGCTTTTGGAAATATCACGGACATTTCCTACCGCTTTTTCGCCCTTGCTCAACGCCTGCACACCGACGTTTTCATCCTCGTGCTGGTCAACTTCGTGATGCACCGCAGACCGGGCGGCATGGGCAGCGTACATCTCCCGCTTCTGCGCCTTGCTCAACCGGCTCAGTTCGTCCGGGGTCAGTTCCGCCTTGCCGAACCGCAGATGCTGGGCTTTTTCGGCGGTCTTTTCCGCATCGGTTTTCAGCTTCTTCTTTTTGGGCACCGACTGCTCCACTTTGGATTTTTTCGGGGGTGAACGGGTCTTTTTGGTTGAGGTTTCCTCTTTGAGATTCAGCTTCGGATTGCTCATTTCTGTGCGCCCTCCGAGATCTCGTTGAGTTTGGTCGTGAGGATGCGGTAGAGTTCAAGGTCTTTCGGGAAGTGGTCAACGAAGGGCAAAATCACGTTGCCGAAAAACAGCAGCCCTTCGCCTTCGCCGGAGTGGGTCACATAGGAAAGCTGGTGGGGTGAGATGTTGAGCTGCTTTGCGAGGATCTGCCTATCACCGTTCGCCTGATTGAGCATATACACAAAGTCCGAGTTCTCAAAAATGTTCGATACTTCGGGACTTGCCAGCAGATCTTTGACGTTCTGCGTTAGGGCTGTCGGGATGCCGCCCCACTTACGGAAACGCTTCCAAATCTCCACGGAATAAGCAGCAGTCTGCTCTTCCTTCAAGAGCAAATGGAATTCGTCTGCATAGTACCGGGTGGATTTTCCGGCACTACGGTTGGCGGTCACACGCCCCCACACGGCATCCTGCACGATGAGCATACCCAGCTTTTTGAGCTGCTTGCCCAGCTGCTTGATGTCGAAGCAGACGATGCGGTTGTGGATGTCCACGTTGGTGTGGTGGTTGAAGATGTTCAAAGAACCCTTAACGTAAATCTCCAACGCCGCCGCCACATGGCGCGCTTCCGGTTCGTCCTGCGTCAGCAGGGCGTTGTACAGATCTTCCAACAGGGGCATATTTTCCGGGGTGGGATTCTCGAAATACTTGCGGTAGACCACATGAACACAGCGGTCAATAACCGTCTTTTCTACCGGTTGCAAGCCCTCTTTGCCGCCCACCACCAGCTCACACAGCGAAAGAATAAAGTCCGCTTTCAGAGCCAGCGGATTGTCCTCCTCACTGTAATTGCTGTTGATGTCCATGGGGTTGATATACTGGGTGCTGGCGGGACCGATGTGGATAACCTGCCCATGCAGACGCTCCACCAGCGGAGCGTATTCTGCTTCCGGGTCGCAGATGATAATATCATCGTCCGTCACCAGAAATGCGTTGGTGATCTCACGCTTTGCACTGAAGGACTTGCCAGAGCCGGGAGTGCCGAGAATCAGACCGTTGGGATTTTTCAGCTTCTTTCTGTCCACCATAATCAAATTGTTGGACAGTGCATTCAGCCCATAATACAGGGACTCCTTGCCAGACTGGTACAGTTCCTGCGTGGTGAACGGAATGAAGATGGCGGTGCTGCTGGTGGTCAGCCCTCGCTGAATTTCGATCTGACAGTCAGCCAGCGGCAGGCTGCTCATCAGCCCCTGCTCCTGCTGAAAGTCAAGGCGGCACAGGTTGCAGTTGTGCTTCTGTGCAATGCTGGATGCCTGAAAAACATTGTTTTCCAGTTCCTGCTCCGTGCGCCCGGTGTTCAGCACCAGAAACGTGACGAGGAACATCCGCTCGTTCTGGCTCTGCAATTCCTTCAAAAGTGCTTTTGCATCTCTGCCGTAAGTCGCCAAATCCGACGGAATGATGTCAATATCATATCCGGCACGGATTGCCTTCTTCTGTTCCTCGATCTTGCTGCGATCCAGTTCCGTGATGGTGCGCTTGACGGTCTTGATGGCACGGTTCTGATCGACACTCTGAATGTGCATGGTGACGATCTGGGACGAATCCATATCCAGAAAATCCTTCAAAAGCTGGTCGCTGATGTCGGAGGCCGTGATGCTCAGAAAGCTGGCGGCGCAATAGATGCCGCCCATCTGGAAGGTACGGCTGTTCTTGAAAGCAAAGGCGGTGGGCGCAATGGCATCCTTCACGGACAGCCCGCTTTTCACAAGGTCTTTCCAGTCAAAGTGAAACTTGGATGCGCCGTCCATGTTGAACATATCGTGCATGAGTTTCAGCCGCTGGGCTCCATTCAGGGGTTTTGCCTGCACACCCAGCCGGTGGAAGTTGTTCAGCAGATCGTTCTGGATGTGGTCGAGCCGGGGCTTGACCTGTGCCATGCTTTCGCCCTCCACCCCAAAGGTGATGAATTTGGTCTTGGTCAGACCATTATTGCCCTTGGCAAGCTGCTGGCGCAGCATCTGGGAATACTCGGCACGAACATCGTCAAAGCCGTCCTTCTGGAACGGAATGCGGATGCTTTTCTCAAACTCGGTGCTGTCGGTTGCCATGTTCACAAAGGACAGTTCAAACTTGATGGAACTGTCGAAAAAATTGAGGAATGAACACCATTCCTCAAAAATCGCAGTCTTATCCTCCTGCTGCGCCAACTGATAATTGATATCCTGATAGGCAATCGTCCGAGTATAATAGTTCGGCTTCACCCGGCAAGTGCCATCCTCGAACATCCGCTGCATGGGGATGGACTGCTGGGCGGTCCAGGGCACAGCAGGCTTTGCGTTCTGCCTGCGCTTCTGCGCAGACTGGGGCTTGCTGTGCTTACCGGTCTTTTTCCAAAACGGGATCATGGGTCACGCCTCCCTTCATCAAAATCGCATAGTAGTTGTTGGTCTTGTAGGGGCGAATCTTCGGACGGAGAAACCGGGACTGCACATAGTACGACAGCAGCTTTTCCATGGGCTGACCGTTCTTTTCGTACATCCCAAGGAAGAACGCCGGCAGCATCACCGCCATCATACCGAGGGTGGCGGCAGTGTTGCCGCCGGAATCCCGGAGAACAAAAAACAGCGGCACTCCAATGAGAGCCGCTGTGCCGAAACAAAGCAGTTGCCGTTTGGTCAGGTTGAATGCGACCTTCGATTTCACTTTCGTCAGGTCACGGGGAACAGAGATATACGCAGCCAATAAAGCACCTCCTTTAGTGCGCTCCGAGAACGGATTTCGTCACGGAGCTGGTCTTGAACAGGCTGAAACAGAGCAGAACGGTGTAGCCCACAATGCTCCAAATGGAGTTGATGGCATCCCCGGAAATCGCTACCGACTGTATCAGCACGGCGTAAATCGCCACGCAGATGAGGATGAGAAAGCCCTGAAAACCCAGTGCAAACAGGCATTTCAGGTAGTTCTGCCCCATGTGGCTCTGCTCGTGGTTGCCGAAGGTCGCCATGGGAATGGGCGCAAGGCTCACCATGCAGTAGATCTCGATCATGCGTCCGTATACGATCACAAAAATGATGATACTCAAGATCCGCATGGTGATGCCGATAAAGAAACTTTGAAGGAAAAGCCCGAACAGGGGTCCTATATCCATCTGCATCAGGCTGGATTGCAGCATGGACAAGCCAATGTCGTTGACACGGGTGTTTCCTGCGATGATGCCGCTGGAATCGGATACCACCTTCTGGGTGACGTCGAACACCGCCATCACAATATCGAAGGTGTTGCTGATGAGCCACACCGAAACAGCGGTCTTAAAAATCCAGCGCATGATGAGGGCAGGCTCAAACTGCGCCATATTGTTGTGCTGGGTGATCATTTCAATCAACTCATAGCAGGCGATGAAGGTCAGGATGATGCCTGCAATGGGCAGCACCACGTTCCGGGAATGGGCTTCAATCATGGCGAACACTCTCGGCTCAAAGCTGGAGGGCTTGGTGCCCACCTGCTGTGCGATGTTGCCAACCTGTGCGTTTACATCGTCGAACAGGCCAGACAAGTTTGACATAATGCCTGCCGTCAGGATGCCTTTGATCCAGTCGGCAATGGCCTTGAGAACGGTTTCCATTCAGCAGTCACCGTCCTTAGCTGAAGTGGTTGATAAGGGTCTTGAGGAGATTCAGGAGAAAAATAATGTGGGTCAAAAACTGCATAAGACACCGCCTTTCATTGATGGGTGGATAAAAAACACGGCTTGGAGTACGGACATTCAATAAAACTGCAAGCTGCAGAGGGCTCCTTTGTTGCTCAAGCCGCCGTATGGAATAATCGACTCAGAAGCCGATGAAAACAAAAATGCCGACTGCTTTTGGCAATCGGCAATGGCAATAATATTTACACAAGTTCTTCCCAAGGCTCTAGTCCCATTTCTTCCCATGTGACACCATAAGGGGCACCGCCAGAAGTATAACCAGCAATAAAGAAGAAATCATCATTCTGTTCCACGAGTGGCTCGAACACCTGTTTCTTTTTCTTCTTTCTGTGGGGCTTTGTCATTTTTACAGCAGGACGTTTCAGTTTTTCCTGTCTGCGTTCCTCACGATGAAGCAGATGTTCCGGCAATCCTTTTTCTGCGAGACGCTGTTCAATAGCGGAATGCTTTTTATTATATACGGCATAGAACTCATCGAAGGAAACATGGTATGGAATGTGCGAAAAAATTTGACGAGCAAGCAACTCATGTTCATCCGGGGTATCAGGAAACCGTTGATTATCGGAAAAGAACTGATGAAGTTCTTTATACATCCGCTCTACAACTTTAGCCTTCTGTTTCTGCTTGAGTTGTTTGTAAGGCTTGTAATCATTCATTCACTATGCTCCTAGCGGTAAGAAAGTGGAAATCAAGCAAGCATCTTGCCCTCCAGATAGGAGCAGCGGAGATAATCAGGATTGGTGTAGTATACGTTGGAATTGAAATCGGAGATCTCATCCGTGATAAACGACGAAAAAACATCCAGAATTGCCTGTGCTGCATCCTCATCCTTCATGGTGGACAGCACCAGCCCCTGGTACAGCATTCCGATGGAGGTTGCAGAAGGAACCGTATAGCGGCACTCTGCGGCGGTATCAAAATCCCCATCCGGGATGTTGAGATCTTCAATCAGTTCATCTGAAACCTGCTCAAAGGACAGGCAATGGTTTACTTCTGCCAGCCGGAGCTGCCGTTCGATGTCGGCTTTTGTGAAGTGACGAATCACATCCTGCCGATGATTTTTGGTCTTGCGGGCAATGGTCTCGATCAGGCTGCAAACATAGAGAACATCATTTTTCTGCTTTTCGGTCATGGATGGGTTCACTCCTCTCAAAGGTCAGGCAGTGCAAAGCGTTTACGGTATGAAAGCTGATCTGGTGTGTTGGATGCTTGAACTTCGCCAATGCCCAAAATGCTTCACGGCTGATTTGCCCGGACGTAAATCCGTTGACGTAATCCCAAATGGTGTCGTCTGCCATGGGTCCCTCAACAATATCGTAGGGATGGGTTTCACCTGCACGACATTTTGCAATAAAATCCAGCCATTCGTCCGACATTTCAGGGAAACGCAGGATCTTCAGGTCGGGATTTTCTACATAGCGATAGATGTTCACAAGGCCATCGGCAGAACGGCGGTCTGCCCAGCGGTAGGCTTGCTGATAGTTGTTCGTGCAGTAGAATCCCCAAGAAAAGTCCTTTGTATACCGTGTGATGCGGATTTCGGGATAGACAACTTCTTCTTTACTGCCATGATACAATAAAATCTCGCTCATCTGCTTCACCTTCTGTATGTGAGATAGTTACTATGGCTTTCCCTATCTATAGTATGTACCGGGCGGCAATCGCCGCCCGCTGTTCTTAACCGAACAGACCGCTCAGCAGGGGAATCAGGGTAATGCCGACCAGAGCAACGCCGCCGCCAGCCATGAGCTGTTTTATCCCCAATTAGGTGTAAAACTCTGCTCGA
>OGKA01001975.1_pt1 | contig 14184 bp, 17 predicted proteins | sample 1572211 | NCBI WGS metagenome assembly OGKA01 (sample SAMEA2582125, study PRJEB24529) | metagenome | biome: Human gut stool | place: China | collected 2011
GCAATATAAAGATCCAGGTAAGGCGGCAACTGAAACGCTAGAGAAGGATAAAAATGCTGTTGAGGATAGCCAAAAAGAGAAGGTGAAACAGATTCTTGTACAGCTAATACAGGGAGTAGGACAGGTTAGCAGTAAGTCTGATGTTTACCCTTCTGCTCAGAGTAATAGTTTGATGTCAAGTAAGGATAGTTTGAGCGAACTATGGCAATGGCTACATGATGGGTATCAGTACCAGGAAAATGAGACGTCCGTTTACTATTCGAATAGTGGAGATGTCTATCAAATTGTGTTTATCTTATCCAAAGGTGAGCAAAAGGTTGCCTATTCCGCAAATTATTTAGTTTCGACAGAAAATATTCAGTTGGCCACCTATAAGGAGGGTGTACATGACTAAAAAGAAATTACTAATTGGTGTTGGAGCTGTCTTAGGAATGTTTTTGATTGGTTTTATGTTTTATACAATGAACAAAGGTAATAACCATCCTAAGTTTCAACTAGAAGATGGAAAGACAGGAACGCTTAAGAGCGAAGCAAAAGCATCTAGCGAGAATAAATTACCATCAGATCCAGAAGAAGCAGCAAAAGCAACTCTTGAACAATCCGACAAAGAAATCAAGTCATATAAAGACGAAATTAAGGAAAAACTTAAAGTCATGATGTCTAATGTTAGTTCAGGAGACATAAAAGCTCAACCGCCTTATCAGATTACAGAGAGGGGGATTTTAACGAGTCTTTCAAATGCTTTGGTAGGTGGATATACTTTTGATGAGGATTCATTAACTGTTTATAATAGTGACAGTAAAAATGTTAAACAATTCACCTTTAATATGGTGTCTGAGGGGACTTATGTCTCTTATACTGGTAACTATGTTACAGGTACGGGTCAAATCCAATTGGCCACAATGCAGGGCAGTTTGAATATAGCCAAGTAAAAAAGTGTTTCTCGATTGAGAGGCACTTTTAGTAATATCAAAAAGGCAATACTAAAAGTAGCATTACCTGTCTGGTCTATGCGCAAATAACAAATTCGCTAAAGTTATTATAGCATAGCTTTAGCTAGATAGAGTTGAAAACAAAAACACCCTATGATTCATAGATATTGTATTATTGGCGTAACATAAAACGTCTACTTATCATAGTATAATATCGACAGCAAAAAAAGGAAGAATTGAAAAGAGCCCGTGCAAACACTGGTGTTAACCAAAATCTTAACTACCACGTTTATCCAGAACGTTTTGAAAAAAGCGAGGTGCGCTCTATTACCTCTATAGCTAATACAAAACGAATTGCAGATGTGGTAAGAGAATATATCACTTCCTCAACATCTGAGAAGGAGAAGCAACAGCTCCTCCCTCTTAACGAAGTGTAGGGGAGGGGTAGTTCACAGTCCATGTCATGTTTTATGAAGCGTATAAAAAATATCGTGACTCAAACAGTTAAGAATGCGAAGTAATGTCAAAACTCTAGAAAAATTTGTATAATACGGGCTATAGCTGCGCGTGTTTTTGTGATAAAGCATACAGGATATAAATGGCTACCGGGGGTATTTTAACCGCGGTAGTTTTTTATGGCTCTTGTTGCGTTGGCTGAACCTTCATCGTTCTAGCTATTACTCAAGCAGTAGAGCCAATATCTGAGGCAAAACTTGAAGAAATGATTAAGCACATTTTTCCTTTAGAGTAACTCAAGATACAGTTCTAGGAAGATTAAAAAATGTCTGGAAACGGAAGGTATGGTACTGTCTTGCCGTCGCATTCGGCATATTATGAAGAGACTGAATTTAGTGTCATTTTATCAGAAAGACGCCCTAAATCCTCGTTCTAAAGGGAAGAATGAAACCCTAGTCCCAAAATCTCTTTAGAATAGACAGTTTAAGCAACAAAAGCCATTGGCCCCCTTTGTGATGGACTTGACGTATGTTAGTGTTGCAATCGTTGGAGTTATGTTTGCTTGATTCTTGACCTCTTTAATCGTGAAATCATTGGCCTATTCCCTCGGTTGGCACAAGACTGCTGACTTGATCAAAAAAGCCATTCAAAGCATTCCTTCGCTCTGAACACGGCCAAAAGGTTCCTCTCTGACCGTGGTAAGGGGTTTGATAATCAGCTGATAGATGAAGTATCATAGGTATTTGGCATCACTCGGTCTCTAAGTTAAGTTGGTTGTCTCCTTATGACAAGGCCGTATCTTAGAATACCTATCTTGCTTTCAACATGGAGTTACAAGCGGCAATGACTATATGCAAGGTTTACATGAAAAAGATTTTAACTCTAGCATACCCAAAATAAGTAATAAAAAGGAGGAACCTGTCCAAATATGAAATGGATTCCTCCTTTTTATTTTATTTAAAATCCCTTGTCTAGTGTCAGATAATAATACCATTTGTGTATCCAGTATCTCACTTCACTTCTATAAACTTTTACTATATGCATATCAATAACTAGTATTGACATTACAGGACATATCTTACTAGCATTAATTGTAAAAATTGTATTCAAGACCTCGATTTTCTTAAATTTGTTAGATGACCTTCCACCTCTCCTCTCGGTACTAGTTGTGGATAGAAGCGACAATGCTGCCAAACATATATTTGACTTTTTGAACGGTCTCCTGAAGAAATAAAAAGTAATTTACGCTTTAACAACAAATACCTTTGGGAGTATTTTAGAGGGGAAATGTGCACTTAAATTGACAATTCAATCTATATAAAATATAAAAGGCCGTCAGCTATACATAAAGTCTAAATTACTCGTTATCAAATTCTTTAAGATATCTCTCTATTTTCATTAACATTTTGGGATTGTTATAGATTCTGCATAGATCCCTAGCCTCTTTATAATAATTTTTAACTTGCTCTTTATCTAAGAATTCTGCTCCAGAATTTCCGATAAGGATTAGTAATGGTGCAAGTTGATAACTTGTGTGCTTTGATTTACATAATTCTATGGTTTCAAGAGATTCTTCGATAGCTTCATTGTATCTTTCTTTTGATACCAAATAATGAGCATGGTTGTAGCGAACTCTAATATAACCGAAGAGAAATTCTTGATAATCAAAATTTTTTGTTTGATATAACTTCACTAATAGAGAATAGTTATCTTCATAATCTTTTTCACGGCCAACAATTGAATAGAAATTAGATAGAGTATTTAATACTTTTAGGTAGGTTGGAGATTTAGAAGATATTTTAGATACTATCTCTTCTAAAGAAGAAATAGCATCTTTTTGAGAATCATTTTTATAGAAGTCAATAATAGCCTTTATCCATTGTAGATACATACTATCTTCTCTAGATAGATAATTATTTTATTTATCTCCATCTTATAAAGATATTCTAAATCATCATAATTTCGGTCTTCCAATAAGCGAAGAGAAAATTGCTTGAAATGAGCAAGATTCGACTTAACTTCAATTTGTTCGCTGAAAAAATAATCAAGAGGAACATCAAGGCGCTGCGAGAGTTTAAATAAAATATCGGCAGAAGGGATAAAATGCCCTCTTTCGACTTCACTAATTTGACTTTGCTCACAAATTCCCTCTGCTAGAGATTTTTGAGAAAGACCGAGTTCTTTTCGTTTCAATTTAAGTTTCTCAGCTAACATATTCATAAATCATAACTTCCTTACACTTAATTCTAAACCATATTATAAATATATTATAGATGTAAAATGCAATTTATCAACCTGAAAAATTCTATTCGTCATAAATATAACAAAAATGCAAATAATAATAAATTTTGTTGACATAAATATAAAAAGATGATAGAATACGATTTAAAAAAAAGAGGGATTGATTAAAATGAAAAAATTTTTTGATTTTTTTGAACTGTTACTGTTAGTTTTATTAGTTATTAGTGCTTTTAGTGTTAGTTTCATTCCCTATGGTGTTACTCATATAGGTCACACGGACTGTAGGTATCAATTAAAAACAGAAATCCAAGAAAATTGTACTGGCCTAGATGTCGGTAAGGCAGATTAAACACTATATGAATCCTGATTAGATTAATGTTGAACTAGGTATTTATTTTTTTGAGATGAATGAATAGGTGAGATGAATTGATGAATATAGAAACAAGGCTAATAAACTTATTGAGTGACAATGGATTTCAGATTACTATGGATAATTTATATTATCCACTAGATTTTGACTCTCTGAAATATATGGAATTACTGATCCTTATAGAAGAGGAACTAGAAATTGATTTAGACGAATTAGATTTTGTCAGTCTAAACACTTTTAAAGATTTAGTTGACTTTATTGTAGAAAAATATGAAGAAAATAAAAGATAGAAGTAGTTTTTATAATTACTATCATTGCTATAGTTCTACAGTCTCAAATATTTTAGATATTCCTGAAATTGAAATTCTTTATCATGTAAGATTGTTAGAACTTCAAATTAATTACCAAACAAAAGCTTTAAGTAGTATTCTTTATTCAATAACTGATGAATTCGTAAATAACAACTGCAATTACGAGAACATAAGAGGTGAACAAATACTTGATAAGTTAACTTCTATAGAAGAGGGAAAGTATTGTTTACTAACTAGCACAAAAAATTTAATATATTGTGATACTTTTCAAAAATATGCTGATATACTTCATTTTGTGACTCTTGAGAAAAGAGGGAATTGTTTCTACATAAAAGATAACTTTAATGGAGTAGAGTTTTTTGAATTAGTCAACATACAAAAATTTGATTTTACCGATTCTATATTAACAGTTCTCTCGTTAAACAATAAGAATATCAATAATAAACGACAAATAGGCATCCATGAAATTGTTAGTTGGTACGAAGAAAATAACAAAGACAATATTTATCGTAAATATGCAAATTATTTAAAAAAAAATGGGATAACTATTGACACAGTAAAAAGTTTTACCATTAATGGGTTACTTTCTAGTAGACTTGCTTTTTTATATTTATTGAAACAACAAAATTATATAACTTCTGAAGAGTATAGCTTTTATTCGGATCGTTTGATTTTTAATGCCGAATATATAAAATTATTGTTAGTCAAATTGCATTTTAGAAAAAAGGATCGAGATATGGATAAGGTGATTAGTTTATTGTATGAATTTGAAGCAATAGAAAAACAGGTTATTTATATTACTAGGAATCACTTAAAATGAGTGACCATCATGCATTGAAAGGAGGTGATACAGATTTGCAATAAATATAATCATGAAAGGAGGGGAGTCAAATGCAAAAAATTTTAGAGATTTTTTTCAATAAGAAACTAGAAGTTAAAAATCCATCACCTAGTTTAATGAAAAAAGATGTAAATAGTCACAATAGAATTTAAACAAAGTTTAACGCCTATATCAATATAGTACAATTGAAAGTCGAGAATTAAATATGAACAAAGTTAAATTACTTAAACCAAGAAAAAAAAGCCAAGAACAAGTGCAACTATATGCAGGTGAAACAGCTAATTATAAATGCAGAAAGTAAAATATTTTTTACGTAGAATCAAAAAATTGTAAAGGATAGATCAACCCTACTATTATTGTTTGGGTTGATTTTTAAAAAAAAATGAAAATAGCGGTAATAGACACTGGTTTTGTTAAGGGGCATAGTCAAATTGATTATAGCCGAGTTGTTGAGGTAAATATTAGAGATGAGTTTGCTGAGGAAGATGTCATTGGACATGGAACAGCAATTATATCACTTTATCAAAAGAAGTTTCCCGATGCTTACATTTATTCTTTTAAAGTATTTAATGAGTTTGAAACACGAATTGAGTTACTTATCGAAGCTTTAGAGTATATTTATCATAATTTAGATGTAGACCTAATTAATTTTAGTATTGGTGTACACACTAATCATGAAAAACTAGAAGAACTTTGTGAAAAACTTGTTAAGAAGAACGTAGTTCTAATTGCTGCATTTGATAATAATGGTTATTTATCATTTCCTGCCTCATATAATTCTGTAATTGGAGTTTCAAATTCTGAATTAATAACCAACATAAATGAGTATATTTATGTAGAAGATTCTCCAATAAATATATTAGGGTACTCAAAGGCACAGGTTGTGGATTGGTTAAATGATAAAAAGGAGGTGGTAGGTAATAGTTTCATTCTGCCATATATAGCACAACATATTTTCAAATCAAATGACAAGAAAAATACAATTCAATCTAAATTAAAAAATAATGCAAAGAAAGTAATATCTTTTAAAGAAAATATGGGAATTGTAGAATTTCTTGAAAAGCGGAAGAAATTTTTAAACAATGTTAAAAAAGTAGTACTATTTCCTGTTAACAAGGAAGTAATTAATTTGCTCGATAATCAAATTAACCTTCCATTTACAGTTCAAGGGATATATGATTATAGATTTAGTAGGAGATTAAACAAAAATTTTTCGGAAATTTCATATAAAGATACAGATAGTTTTATGATTACGAGTATAACCAGGTTAGATTGGAAAAGTGATTTTGATACTTTTATTCTTGGTCATATTGATAATTTTATTATGCACTTAAAACAAAATATTTTCGAGGAGATTATAGATAAATGTCTTTTTTATAAAAAAAATCTTATTATATTTGATGAAGTTTCTATTGACAAATATCGTAAGAGATTTAATGAAAATGGATGTTTTATTTATACCCCAAATCTATCAAAAGATATTAGCTTAAATTTATTTGGAGAATTATGGTATAACTCTGTTCCAACTATTTGTGTAGGTGGAACTTCATCTAAACAAGGGAAATTTAGTCTGCAGATGAAATTAAGAAATGAATTTATAAATTTAGGGTATAACATAGGACAGATCGGTACAGAGCCTAATTCTGAGTTGTTAGGATTTGATTATGCGTATCCAAATGGATACGGAACAAGTAAAATTTTTTCTGACAGTGAAGATATTATGTTTATTAATCAACTAGTACATAGTTTACAAGATAGAGAGTTGATAATAATTGGTACTCAATCTAATTTAGTCCCATTCTCTCAAGAACATATCAATTTAATTCCTTTATTACCTAGAAATATAATTATCGGATCTCAAAGTGATGTTATGATTTTGTGTATTAATCCTTCAGATGATATAGAATACATAAGAAAAACTATTGCATATGTTGAATCTTTCCATGATGTTTTCGTATTGGGCTTAGTTTTATTCCCACTAATTAAAAGAGTTGATTCAATAAGTGGAGAATATATTGAAAAAAAACTATCATATTATGAATTAAAAAAGACAGCAATTCTAATTCGAGAACAAATTCATAAACCAGTTTATATTAATGGATTTGATATAAAAGACCTTGTACAAGAGTGTATTTCTTTTTTTAGCGGGAGGAGTAAATGAAAGTAAAATTTAAAAATTTTTCAAAAGCATTCCGATCTAGGAGTATTTTTTCAGAGCAAAATATTTCTATTGATTTAGATAATGGTAAGATAGCCTTTTTAACAGGTAATAATGGTAGTGGAAAGTCAACGTTGATGAAATTATTGGCAGGAATTTTACAAATCACTTCAGGTGAAATTGAATTTGAAAAATCAATGAATTTTATATCTTGGAGTAAATTTCATTGCTACTATATGCCTTCTTCAGAAAAGGGCTTGACGCACAAACTAACTGGATTAGAGAATATTGTTTATCTATGTGCATTGAAAGGGAATAGTAAAAAAGATACACTAGTTAAATTAAAAAAATATTCAAATATTTTTTTAAGTGATAAATTGCTAGATATGAGAGTAGGTGAAATGTCTACTGGTCAAAAACGTCTTATACACATATTGGCTGCTTTTTGTTCCCCCTGTAAAATTTTACTTTTTGATGAGCCTTCTATTGGTTTAGATTCTGAAAACGAGAAAATTCTCATAGACCTTATCAGAGAGTCAAAAAATAAATCAGATCGGAAATTTATAATAGTATCTCATGAAAAAATACTGCAGAAGCAATTAATGGAAGAAGAATATTTTGTTGATGACAAACATAACATTTTAAAGAGGCTATGATGAAATATATAAATTCAATTATAAATATAATTAACAGTGACGTTTTAGTGCTTTTTCGATATAAAAAAAATTTAATATCTGATATTTTGATTTTTGTTGCAATCTATTTGGGGATAATAACCTTTAGTGACTTTACTAGTTTCTCATCCTTTTATAATATAAACTCAAGTGATGGTCCAATTTTATTACTCATTGGTTATATTTTTTGGTCATTTTCTAGTGTTGCTTTTGGATACGCTTCTTCTGTTATTATAGGGGATTCTAGGTCAGGAATGTTGGAGGTAAAAGTACAGGGGATAATTCCCTACTATATTAACATTTTATGCTCTGTTTTCGTAACTATTATAGAGAGCATCATTATATTGTGTATTGTACTTCTGATTTCATTATTAAAGAATTTAATAGATATATCGAATATAGGTCTTATATTAGTAACGGTAGTATTTTCGATACCTTCGATCTTAGGAATGTTTGGAGTAGGTTTAATTTTAGGCGGTATGGCTTTAAAAGAGAAAAGTATCGGTGAGTTTGTTTCTATCATATCTGCCATATTTTTATTTCTCTCAAATACCTTTGTTTTAAACCTTCCTAATATTATTTATATCATCCCATTTACTTCAGGCATTGATTTTATGCGTACATTTTACATACATTCCCAGTTTGATATTAAATTACTAATCATTTATTTTGTAGTTTCAATCATTTGGTTTATATCAGGTATTATTATCTTTAATAAATTATTAAAAAAAGAGCGAATGCTAGGTGCTTTCGATACCTTTTAGGAGGAATTGACATGAATTTATATGAGTTTATTTTTAGAAATGTTTGTTTAGAAACCGTTGCAATAGTAACTGATGACAGGGAAATCACCTATAAAGAACTACTCACTCTGATAGATGAAAAATGCAAAATAATCCCAAATAACTATGAAGTTCTTGTATTGCCGGTACAAAATTCACTTAATATGATAGTAAATTTATTTGCTGCTTTAAAAAAAAGTAAAAAAGTAATAATTTTAAATCCAAATGTCGATGTTTCCTGTATAGGCTTAAATAATACAAGTATTATATTAAATAATGATACCGTAACATTGTTAGAAGGAGAAAATTTAAATTTTAAGAGAAAAAGCAGTGATTTGTGTGATTTGAATATTTTAACCTCTGGAACGACCGGGAATTCAAAGCTCTGTTCCTTGCCAACACGTAATATTGCAGATCGAGTAACATTGTTATATGAAGATTTCCTTAAAAATCAACCAAGAATAATTGAAGGTTTAATTTTTCCTGTATTTTCTATAACAGCCTTAACAATACAACTTTTTCCAACTTTATTGAAAGGAGGTACATTGATATTAATAGAAAAGATAGAACAAATTCCCATCTACCTAACTAAGTACAAAATAAGCTTTTTAGGTTTAACTCCTACAGTTTTTAAATTATTATGTGATAAAAATATTGCCGTTTTCAAAAATCTAGATAACTTATTTTTGGGTGGTGAAATGATTGATTTTCCAACCATAAAGGCAATAGCTAAAAAGTTAAAAACAACAAACATTATTTTAGGGTATGGGTTAACTGAAGGAGCTGGAGTGATTTCATATGGTAATATTTTAGAGATTCCAGAGAACTCAGTTGGAAAAATAATAAATTTAGTAGATATTCGTATAATTGGTAACGAGGAGATAGGTGAATTAGAAATTAGGAATGTTGGAGAAAAGAATTGGATTTCAACTGGAGATATAGCATATATTAAAGGTGATTATCTATTTATAGTTGATAGAAAAAAATCAATCATAATAAGTTCTGGTAAAAATCTTTATCCTAATAGCATAAAAAATAAAATTCTAACCATTGAGGGAGTAGAAGACTTGATTGTATATGGAATTCAAGATTCAATTACAGGAGAGGCACCTGCAATCGATGTAGTCACAACATTAGAATATGATCTTTTTATTATGCAGTTAAAGAGAGTATTGAAAAGAGATGAATTTCCAAAGAGAATCAATTTCGTTAAATCGCTTAAAATAAATCGTTCAGGGAAAAGAGAAGTAAAAATTAATGAGAAAAATAACTAGAAATAAATTCATAAAGAATATTCAAAAACTGACAGTTGTTCCAATAATCACAGGAGATGAAAATTTAATTGAAGATTTATATATAGATTCGTTAAGTTTAGTTTCACTAATTGTAAATTTAGAAAAAAAATATGAGATAGAGTTGTACGACGATTTATTAATAGAAGCTGGAAATAGTTTAACAGCAAATGAATTATTTAAATTGATAAACGTTAAAAGAAGCGAAGGTATTTAATAAACAAAAATGCAATTTTAGAACGGTATTTAAATATTATACAAATGAGGTAAAACATGCTTTCAAGTTATAATCACTATAAAAAAATTGATGACGAAGTAATTATATATAATTCGCTTTCAGACAAATTAGAAAAAATAACAGAACAAGATTTTGTGAACTTGACTGAAACTAGATGTGATGCAAATATTTCAGATGAAATACTCACTCGATTATATAAAAATGATATGCTGGTGGATAAATATCAGGATGAATCGGCAAAGACTATCCATAGATATAATAAAGCTACTTTTAGTAACCAACTACATATTGTATTGTTCGTTACTACAGATTGTAATTTTTCATGTAATTATTGTTATCAAGATTATGACAAAATGTACGTAAATAGTACATTTATAGATGCTTTTTCAAAGTTCATTGAGAACAATATAATGAAATACGATGGCATATATATTGAGTGGTTTGGTGGAGAACCACTACTTATGAGGAAAAAAGTTATTGAGTTATCAACTAAAATTCAAGATATCTGCAAAAGTAATAATATTCCTTATATTGGTACCATTACTACAAATGGTTTCTACTTAGATGAAAAAACCGCATTGAACTTGATTAAGTCAGGTATAAAATTTTTTCAGGTCACACTAGATGGTGATGAACAATCACATAATGTGTTAAGAAAATCAAAGAATGGGAAAGGTTCATATGACCGTATAACAACCAACTTGATAAATATAAAACAAAATTTACCAAGTAACCTTTTTTTTAGAATTGGAGTACGAAATAACGTATCCAAGTTTAATATTAATAACTCTTCTTATCCTTTCTTTAAAGAAAATTTAGATGGGGATAAAAGATTCTCATATTTCCAATATCCTATAAAAAATTGGGGAGGAACACAAATTGAGAGTATAAAAGATGACTTGATCGATGATGATGCTGATTTGATTGATACAGATGAGGCAAGTAATTTTTCAAGGCCATATTCTCGTAGGTTATGCTATGTCTCAAAAAATAATGGATTTGCTGTCACACCGGATTTAAAGGTTTATAAATGTCATCACTTTGTGGGTAGTTACTATATTCCTAAGTTAAATATGATGAACTTATTTGGAGAAATTTCAAAAAATGGAATTATAATGAGTAACGAAGGAGCTGAAGTAGATTGGTCATATGTTAATCTTGATGAAGAATGTAAAAAATGTTGTTACTTACCAAATTGTCTGTTTGATAGGTGCCCTTTGAGAAAAATTGAACCTACAGAAATTTGCAAAGAACAGCAAAAAAAAATTATTCAAAATAAATTATCGAACTTATGCAATAGGTGAGTAGATTATGTCAAAAATATTATTTCTGTCCCCAGAGAGTAAAGAGGACAGTTCATTTATAGAAAAATGTTATAAGAAAATAGACTATAGAAGAAATATAAACGTAGGTGAGATGGATGTATCTGATATATTTATAATCAATAATGGAAGCAAAAATATTGGTATTTTTAGTCCAAATATTCTTGAGGTTACTAATTTAATTCATAGTAGGCCTATTATATACCTGTTAAAAGAATATAGAATTCATAGCTCCAATGCTATTTGTGAAATGATATTTTATCTTTTTGAAGTGAGAAATGTAGATAGGATAATAATCCAAGTTTATAGTGATAATATTCAAATGGTAAATTGTATGAAAAATTTGAAAATACCAATGAGAGGAAGCGTCAAGGACATCCGTATCTTTGAAGGAAAATTAATGTCAATATTATTTTTTGATATTTCTCTGGAAAGGTATATAAATCTAAAAGATGATTTTATTGAATAATATATATATCTATATAGTTTTGCTCCTACTTTTACTTGCTTCGCTAAAACGAGGAAATGATTTGTTGAGTCTATTCCTAATCAGTATGTTATTATATGTTTGTCCGGAAAGCTTTGTTATCAGGTTTGACTTAATTATTTATTTTGTAATATATTTTATAATAGGCATCTTTCTTTCAAGAAAAATAGTAAATTTCTTTTTTTTAATTTTCTTCAAGAAGTCCTTTACTCACTTTAATATAAAGAAGCTTCCAACTCAGTTTCTCATAGCATTAAAGGAAGAAATCACATGGAGGTATCTATTAGTATATTTAATTTACACTCCTGTCAACCTATTAACAAATAATTTTATTTTCAGTTTTTTTATCGCGGAAATAATTTCGTTTTGTATTTTTGTTTCTTTACATTCATTAGAAAGTAGGGAAAGTATATTGGAGTTTTGTACCTTTCTAATAGTGATTACTATTTTGTCTATTATTATGCCAGGGTTCAATGTCGCTTTACACATGATACGGAATTTACTAATAGTTTCAAATTATGACTTAGGAGCAAGTTATGAACAAGAAAAAGAATAATATAGTCGTTAAATCCTCAATAAAAGGAGAATCATTCAGTTATAGTTTAACTTTAAAAAAAAATGACATAAATATATTAACAATTAAGGTGAGATCATATCAAGAGTATTGTGAATTATATTTTGAAATTTACAATATTTATCTTTCTTGGCTGGAGAGGAAGCGCATAAAGAAAACCATAGATAGACTTGAGGAACGTGTCAAGTTAGTTGAATTGGTTAATAGGGAATATTATCTTAGAATTTGGCTTAAATTTATAGGTTTTAAAGAAAGTGTTTGTATTCCAGAATATTTTGAACTGGACAATAAAATGTACGATTATATTGTTTCAACATATAAATAATATAATTTTTATTAGATTTGACTATTTATGGAAATTTCGTTTTCAATTAGTTGCAGAGATTCTGTAAAAGAAATCAAAAATTACTGTTTTATCCAAGTAGTAAATTAGAAAGTATCTAAATGATTATTTATAGAATATTTGAAATACAATATCGAACAATTCACTAGTTAAGTACTAGAAGTAAAATTTTTGAAACTATGCTAGGTAGTGTAAAATAAGTTGCAAACGCAAAAAGGAATAGGTCTCAGTTTACCACAGAATTGCTTTACTTCCTAGCGGAGAAGCGAGATATTGATGAATTTTTACATTCTTATCTTGAAACAGCTATGAATGAGCTACTTCAGGGTAAATTAGCCACCTTTTTTGGTTAGTAGCCAGTATGATAAAGCTGCCTATCATACTGGCAATGGTCGTAACGGAACGTATTCACGGAAATGTGAAACCAAATATGGAACGGTCCAGTTAATCATTCCAAGAGATCGTATTAGAAACTTTAGTCCAGCTTTGATAATCATCTCTTCCAAGTGGACGTCGTGATATCCACCTAGAAGAGATGGTTATCAAACTTTATCAAACTGGTGCAACAACTCGAGAAATTAGTGATATCATTAAGCGAATGTATGGCCATCACTATAGTCCTTCCACAATTTCTAATATCTCGAAAGCAACTCAGGGTAATATGCTACGCCTGCTTTTCTTTCTATATTAATATTGACTCATATTTTATGAAATTAATAAGTAGATTGAGTTATGAAAAGCCTTGATATTGCACTATTTTTTTACTAACTGAAACCCATAGTTTCCAAACCAGGCTTGAAATAAAGAAAAACGGCTCTTTTCTACCATTTGTCAAGTCTATCAAGGCTTTAAGTAAAAAAAGAGATAAGAGGCTCTTTGTCAACTGTAGTGGGTGACGAAAAGCTAACATCTAGAGAGGGCCAGATAGGTCTTCTCTTTTTGTACGTTCAGAGTGATGAAAACACGCTTCCTAAAGTTGATAAAATTTCTAAAACTGAAGCCCAGACATTTAATATCTTTGATAAGCTTATTGGTCCCCTCCAATTTTAAGGTTTCTTTAAGCTTTAATGGCTATAATGTTAGTATATTAAGTAAGCAATATTTAATTTGGCTCTTTGTCAACTGTAGTGGGTGACGAAAAGCTAACATCTAGAGAGAACCTG
>OGKA01001978.1_pt1 | contig 14121 bp, 9 predicted proteins | sample 1572211 | NCBI WGS metagenome assembly OGKA01 (sample SAMEA2582125, study PRJEB24529) | metagenome | biome: Human gut stool | place: China | collected 2011
TGGGCCGCGTGCAGTTGCAGTTTATTCGGCGTTTGATGATTAAGGTGCCCGTTGCGTATCCGATCAGCGGAGTGCGCCGTACGCTGCTCGCTGCTCGCGATCTGCTGCTTTCGCAAGCCGCTTTTCGGGGTGTGAATGTGTATTTTGATGTCGATCCGTTGTGATTTTATCTTTCGAAAAAACGTTTTCGCCGCGTAAGATGCACAACTACAAGCGCTGCAAGCGGGGCGGCTAACGGAAAAATAAGTAACTTCGCCGCAGAATCTTTTTGTTTATGATCGAATTACAAGGAATCCGCAAATCATTTGGCGATTTGGAGGTGCTGAAAGGCATTGATTTAAGCGTCAATAAGCGAGAAGTAATCAGCATTGTGGGGCCCAGTGGTGCCGGAAAGACAACCCTTTTGCAGGTCTTGGGCACGCTTTATCGTCCCGATGCGGGTTCGATTCTTTTTAATGGAACCGATTTGTCCGCACTTGGCAAAAAGGCGCTGGCGCGTTTTCGCAACGAACATATAGGTTTCATCTTCCAATTTCACCAATTGCTTCCGGAGTTCACGGCTTTGGAGAACGTGTTCATTCCGGCGCTCATTGCGCGCAAATCAGAAAAGAGCGCGCGCGAGCGGGCAGCCGAACTGCTCAACTTTCTTGGCCTTTCCGAGCGTGCGCACCATAAGCCGTCGGAGCTTTCGGGCGGTGAGCAGCAACGCGGGGCGGTGGCGCGGGCTTTGATGAATGAGCCTGATGTTATTTTAGCCGACGAGCCGTCCGGAAGTTTGGATAGCCGAAACAAGGCGGAGTTGCACAAACTCTTTTTTAACTTGCGCGACCAGTTGGGCCAGACATTTATTATTGTGACGCACGACGAAGAACTTGCCGCAACGACCGATAGAACGATTCATTTAAAAGATGGAAAGATAGATGATTAAATTAGGAGATTACAATACGCTGCGCATCATACGCTTTACCGACCACGGAGCTTACTTAGACGGCGGAGAAGTTGGGGAAATTCTTCTGCCAAAAGCTTATGTGGAGCGAGAAATGCGGCCCGACGATGAAGTGACGGCTTTTATTTGCTTGGATCAGCAAGAGCGTTTGGTTGCCACCTTAGAAACGCCGCTTGCTCGCGTTGGCGATTTTGCCTTTTTGCGTGTAGCTTGGACCAACGAGCACGGCGCTTTTTTAGACTGGGGCTTGATGAAAGATCTCTTTGTGCCTTTCCGCGAGCAACGAATGCGCATGGAGCGCGGGCGTTCCTACATAGTTTATGTACGCATCGACGAGGAAACGCAACGCCTAATTGCCACGGCGAAGGTCGAACGTCACCTTAAACCGGCCACACCGGAAGACTTTCATCGCGGTCAGGAGGTAGAATTACTAATCTGGCGCAAGACGCCTATCGGCTACAAAGTGATTGTCGACAACAAAGTCGATGGTATGATCTACGACAATCAGATTTTTGAGCCGATCCACATTGGCGACCGATGCAGCGGGACCGTCGTAACGGTGCGCGAAGACGGCAAACTCGATGTTTCGTTGCAACGTATTGGTGCGAATCGCTTTCGAGATTTTTCTGAAACCTTGCTCGAAGAGCTCAAGGCTGCGGGTGGAGAGTTGCCCTTTTCAGATCGGAGTTCGGCTGAAGCGATTGCGGAGCGCTTTGGCGTGAGTAAAAAGACTTTTAAGCGCGCTTTAGGCACACTTTATCGTCAAAGATTGATTCGTCTATCTGACGAAAAAATTGTTCTGATTTATCAATAATTTTTCTTTCTTCGCCAATCTTTTTTTTGAAAAAGTTTGTAACTCTCGAAATCTCGTTTTATCTTTGCAAGCAGAAGGGGCGAAGTCCTTACTTATGAAATAATAGTTTTTTCATCTCTATATAAGTTCTGTGAGACCTCAATTCGTCGAGAGACGGGTTGAGGTTGTTTTTATTTCCAATTTCATTCGAACGCTACGGAGCGGGGTTTCAAGGGTAAAAGTTCGCCCTTTGTGCGGCAAATCCTTTTAGGGCGCGGCAACCTGTCCGGTTGCCATGCCCCGTTCGTGGCGTTTATGCGCGACCGGCCGGGAAGTGGCGTAAGCGGGATGGAAAAACCGTTGGGCTGCCCTTGTGGCGCGCGCCTTGATGTGCGAATTGCGTCGCGAAAAAGGCGGCGGCGATCGCTTAAGGTAAAAACCGGTAAAAGTAGTTCCTTTTCTTTACAGAAACCGTTTACCTTGCGCCGCACGACCACGAATAATCTTTCAAATATGACTGATTTACTGCACTTTCAGTTGGTCTTGCGCGTTTGCCGGAAAAGGAAATTTTGTGCGAAAAATAGGCGTAAAAAATGCCTCGTTTGGTTTTGTTGGCGCGTCGTATCCGTCAATTTTATTCCCCATTTGTTTGGTGAAAACATAGGTGGAAATGCCCGGCGCTTTACGGCAAAAGAAACGAAGCGCAAGCCGGTTAAAACTTGCACATTCGTCGTTTTATATCTTTTGATTTTGTGTTTGGAATGCTTATTGCCTGATAATCAATAGCCACATTAAAAGAAGGAGCAGCTCGCGTCGATTTGTCTGCGCGTGCAGCGGCAATTTCAATGATCAGTCTGCACGTTAACGGAAAGAGGCGCGTGTCCAATCCGCCCGAGGATGGCGACGGCACTTGCGGGTAGTGCACGTGAAGTCCTGTGTGAGTTCGCCAAAGAACTCGAGGCGGATGGCCACGCCTTTTCCTTTGTGACATAGTTGCGAAGTCGCACCTACGCACTAACCGGTTCATAGATCTGCAAATGAAAACCCAACAGCCATCCAACGCAAAAAAAGTTTTCCCTCACTCACGTTTGGGTAAGGACTTCAAAAGGGAATTAACTTTTTCCTGCATCCGATGGCCGTTTGTCACCGGTTATATGTTCAATAAATCAAGCTTCTTGTTAGAAGGCCGCACGGCCATTGTCGAGCAGCAATGTCAAGCGGGGGAGAGCCCAATGAGGCCCTGTAGCCTCAAAAGAGCGCAACGATATACTCCTTTATCTTGTGCGCAGCAATGACGCACATCATTTCGCCATAATCCGACTATTTTTCCTTATCATAGTGCTCAAAACAAAAGCCTCACACCCACATGGCCTCACGTGTTTTTCCTACATAAATCAAAGAAAAGTCCGGAGCTTCTACGAGTCGGTTTCGATCTCGTATTGCTTTCTCCTTTTCGGCCGTGATCAGATTCAGCTCACACATTTCCAAAATCCGTTCGGGCAGAAATCAAGCGAAAAGAGAGTCACAACAACATGCTCCACATACGTAGCGTATCATTCTCTATATCGTCTGTCTCCCTTTCGGAAGAGAGGCTTTCCTGCGAGAGGCGCGCTTCTCTTCTGTTTGCACCGGCAAAATTAATAGAAAGAAGAATGAACTACCAAATTTAATATCGGAAAATCTGACCAATCTGCGCAAAATAAGTGTTTTTTTGCAACTAAGCAGAAAAGAATTGACAAGAGCGTCCTAAAAGAGCGCTTTTCTTGACTTAATACGGCTCATCAAGTTACTAATTGGAAATATTTCGAGCCTTTATGGCGTGCTTTGGCTCGTTCGCTTCGTGCTAAAACATCTATTTTTGGGCGGTTTTGTCAAACAAATTGCCGAAGATAGGGCCAACTTTGTCAACTCAAGATAGGCGCAGTTTTGACCAAGAAAAACGCATTGGATAGTCCGACTTACAGGCGCTTTATCTACTTTAATATATGGCGAAAGCGGGTTGGCCTGTAAGACCGAAAAATGGGTTTTGGATATAGTAGCTACGCAATAATTCGGACCAAGTGCGGTTGCTCATCCACGGACATTCCATAAGCGACCACTGCGCGCCTTGATTCGTAGTTGTTCATATGTAATGTTAGACGCCCAATGATTGGACGATTTCGTTTCCGCTCGTGAGCGTACACCTTTTTTATCGTGAGGTGAAGCTCTTTTTCTCACGAGCGTAGACCTTTTTTATCGTGAGGATAATTCGAGTAAATGAGATTTCAGGACGATGGTCGTTGTCTCAAATTATTAAAAATCAAGATATATGCTGAATGATACCAGATGCTGTCTTGCCTTTTTCTGAGTATGTTTTTTCATCAATGATAGCAAGACGGCTGATGGTGAGGCCGGACGGCGCATAAGTGGAGTATTTTTTTCTGTGAATGAGAAAAACGGAAAGAGAATGTAGCGTCGAGCCCCGCAACATGCCGAAAGTCCTGCCAAACATGTGTTCGGCGGGACTTCCGGCTTTATTTCGGCGATGCACGCCGCGGCGCAGACATCAAAATTCATCGTAGTCTGTAGTCGTGTACAGGTTGTAGACCTTCATATTCAGGCTATAGGGGCTGCGGGCCACTTCCTGCCAGATTTTATCGTCGTATAAGTAGTAGCCGTTGGCTTTTTCGCCGCAGCCCGAGTTGACATAGAAGAGCGTAGCCCCGTTTTTCTGTTCAAAGCCATCTAACAGGAGGCAAATTTCTGAAGACTTTGGCCGCTCGATTCCCAGTCTCTTCCAAAGCGCATCATTGTTCTGCTCACCGACAGATAAGAGGGTGATGCCGTGGCTGTTGGCCTTCATGTTTCGGCTTACATTGTTCCAGTTCTGATCATAACCTAAGGAGCGTCCGAGATAGTCAGAGAGGAAGTCTAAACCTCGGCGTAGCGTTGCTGTTGCAGATCCGTCTTTGTTATAAACCTGCCCAATGCTTATACCGATGTAGTTTACGATGACTGCTATGTCGTTTTGCTCGTCGCCGGCTGTGAAAGAGGTGTTTGATGTACGGTTTCTCAGCTTCGCCCACGAAGTTTTGAGGTTGTAACCATAGAACACGGAAAAATCTTTCTTGAATACCGTCAGTGTTTGTGCGAGCGCGACTGGCACGCTACCGGCTGCGGCTTTTCCGCGATCCGCATAAGGTCCTTCGGAAGATGGAGAGAGGAGATTCAAAGGATAACCTTGCCCCCAGACAACCGGGCACTTGGTCATTTGCCATCCGGCCATGTTTCTCCCTTTCTCCGTCTGTAGTAAAGCCCAGCGCGGATTAGGGGTCGTTGTAGTCTCTACTGCGCAGAGGGCAGAAGCAGCTGCTGCGCCAATCATAAGGCGGCAGGGGGCTTGGAGTTGGTCTTGTGCAAGCAGTTTTCCCTTGCCAAACTTTAGGTCTGCATTAGGGAGGATTCCGTAAATAGGTTCGGCTCGCTTATCTGCGCCCACCATAACCGTAGGCCCTTTGACCAACTTGACAAAATACAAGAGTGTTTTCCGATAATGCGTCTTTTCTGTGCTTTGTGCCGGACGGTAATCGGCCTGTATTGAATCTATGGCGTCGATTACCGGGACGTCGAAGTTTGGCATTCCGTTGATGGGATTGTCTAATGCGTCGCGGACAGCCTTTTGTATGTCTTGCATACTTACCTTAAAGATCGGATTTTCCTGAATCTCAGGGGCATCGGGCTTGTCGTTGTTACAGGCGGAGAGCAAAAACAAGCAGGCTGAAAACAAAATGAACTTTTTCATATCAGATTATTTGAGTTTGGTTGCAATAAATGGTAATCGACCGAGTTTTTAAGCCGCCAAGAGACGGAAAACAGACAAGGCATCGTGCTCTGCCTCAACTATGTATTCGCAAATATAAGGCTAACCGCTCTATATTCACCGGATTTTCAATGAATATTTTGATTTTGACAGCATTTTCTCCCCTTCGTTAAGTTTTTTTCGTAATATTGCTGCATCGATAAAACAGAAAGTCCGTCAAAATTCGCAGTTTGCTGTGTAACGGTTCAATAGGAACTACGGCTTTGCGCATTGGGTGGGTGCAAAGTCGGGTATTGGTTACGCAATAATATAATATCGGAGAACTATTTCCACAGGCGGAGAGTCGGCAGTACGTCAGAGCCAGCCGTTTTCCAAGTACCAACCGACCGTTTCCTTGACCCCCTGCGCCAAAGTATATTGCGGGCGGTAATGGAGTTCGCCCTGTGCGGGTCGGATGTCGCAGCGCCAATTGCGTTGCCGCAAGATGCGATATTTATCGCCGTTGAGCGTGGCCGCCTTTCCTGAAAATCCCGCCACCGTTTCACTGACGAAGCAAGCTGCCTTCAGAACCCATAGCGGCGCTTTCAGATGGAGGACGCTCTTTGCCCCGATCTCCTTTTGCAGCAAGTCGGAATAGTCGCGACTATTGTAGTCGCAGCCGTCGGAAAGGTTGTAGGCTGCGCCCGTTTGCCCATACTGCAAGGCGGCCAAGGCAGCCGCGGCGAGATCTTTCACGTAGATGAAGGTGATGGTCTGCGGCTTGAAGCCCACGGCGAAGTCGATTCCCATCGCAATGCTTTTCGCCATCTTGTAATAGTCGTGCTCGCGTGGCCCGTAAACGCCCGTTGGGCGCAGGATAATGTAGTCTAAGTGGGCGATGGCAGGCAGTGCGGTCTCGGCGTCCAACTTACTGCGCCCGTAAGCTGTATTGGGGTGCGGCGTATCTTGCGCGGTGTAGGGGCGATTATCGTCTTCGTGGATCGGGCCAAAGACGCTCAGCGAACTAACGTAGACAAAGCGCCCGCGGAGCAAGCCCGTTTCGACCAAAAGGCGCGCGAGGCGCTCCGTATATTCCGTGTTGATGCGTTTGAAATCGGCCAAATGGCGGCATTTCGTGGCCCCGGCGCAATGGATAGCGCCATCAAGCGGCCCTTCCGTGCGTAGCAGATCAGAAAAGATTTGGCGCATGCCTTCCTCATCCGCATAATCGAGGTAGAGTAGGTGGATGCGCTCATCCGTAAGGTAGCGCAAGTCAGCGCCACGGCGAACGGCGGCCCAGACTTCATAGCCGTCGGCAAGCGCCTGTTCGACTGCAAAACTGCCAACAAAGCCGTTGGCACCTGTAATGATAATCTTCTTCATAGCCCGATCTATAATTGTTGCATATCATTGAGCCGTTTGTATTGGCCGTTGAGGGCGAGGAGTTCTTCGTGTGAGCCTTGCTCGACGATGCGCCCTTCGTGGAGCACGTAAATCTCGTCGGCGTTGCGGATGGTGGAGAGTCGGTGCGCGATAGCGATGGTCGTGCGCGTCTTCATCAAGTGCTCCAAAGCCTCTTGTACGAGTCGCTCGCTCTCCGTATCGAGGGCGGAGGTTGCTTCGTCGAGGATCAGGATGTCAGGGTTTTTCAAAATGGCCCGCGCGATGGATATGCGCTGCCGCTGACCGCCCGAAAGTCGACAGCCGCGGTCGCCTACGGGCGTGTCGTAGCCTTGTTCGCTCTCCATAATAAAGTCGTGGGCGTTGGCAATCTTGGCGGCGGTAATGACTTCTTCGCGCGTGGCGTGGGTTACACCAAAGGCAATGTTGTTGAAGAAAGAGTCGTTGAAGAGAATTGCCTCTTGATTGACGTTGCCAATCAAGCCGCGCAGGTCGGCAATCTTGAGGTCGCGAACGTCTTTTCCGTCGATCGTGACGCTGCCTGCGCTCACGTCGTGGAAGCGTGGGAGTAAGTCGACCAAAGTAGACTTGCCCGAGCCGCTCTGTCCGACGATGGCGATGGTGCGCCCGCGCTTGACGGTCATATTGATATGGTGGAGGACGGTGGCGTGGTCGTTGTAGCCGAAAGATACGTCGTTGAAGCGTATTTCGTCGGTGAGATGCACAATTGACGCAGGATTTGGACGCTCGGTAATATGGTCTTCCGCATTCAGGATCTTGTTGACGCGGACGACACTGGCCATTCCCTTGGGGATGTTGTAAGCCGCCTTCGATAAATCTTTGAGTGGCTGAATGATGGAGTAGAGAATGACCATATAAAAGATAAACGTCGGCGCATCGATCGGCGGATTATTGCCATCCAAAATCAAAGTGCCGCCATACCAAAGTACGGTGACGATGAGTACGGTTCCTAAGAACTCGCTCACAGGATGGGCGGACGATTGGCGAATGTTGACCTTATTGGATGCCCGCCGAAAGTCGTTGGTGCTGCGATCAAAGCGTTCGCACATCTTTTTCTCAGCTGTGAAAGCCTTAATAATACGCATGCCGCCCAAAGTCTCTTCGAGTTGGGCCATTGTATCGCTCCACTTGTTCTGTGCATCGAGCGATTTGTGTTTAAGTTTGCGCCCGATCTTGCCCATTACCCACCCCATAATCGGCAGGACGATGAGCGTAAAGAGCGTGAGCTCCCAACTCGTATAAATCAGGACACCGAAATAGCAGAAGAGGAGAATGGGGTTCTTGATCAACATATCCAGCGAACCCGTTATAGAGTTTTCGATCTCGTTTACGTCGCCGCTCATGCGCGCCATAATATCTCCTTTGCGCTCATCAGAGAAGAAGGAGAGCGGCAGACTGACAATCTTGTGGTAAACGCTGCTGCGGATGTCGCGAACAATGCCCGTGCGCATCGGAACCATTATGCCGACGGAGGCGAAATAGCAACTCGTCTTCAGCAAAGTGGCCGTGATGAGAAACAGGCCGATGAAGAGGAGTGCGGTGGAGGCGCCGTAGACGTGAATCAGGTCGGTCGTGTAGTAATATAAGTTGTTGAGGAGAATATCTTTGAAGCTCGTTTCCGGCGTGTCCCACGGTATGAACGTGTACCGGGTCGTGTCTAATCGAAACAAGATCTTCAGCATCGGCATCAGCGACAAGAAGGAGAAGACATTGAGTACGGCCGAAAGCAAATTAAAAAGCAGCGAGCCGAAAAGATAGCGTTTGTAAGGCGCTACGTAGTGAAGCAGGAGGCGAAAGAAATCTTTCATATCGTGAGTTTGAGCAACGAGAGGCGATATTAGCCGCCTTTTGCCCGCCAAACTTCCGCTTGGCGGCGGAGTGTGGATTGGGGGAGCGGCTTAATGCGTCCTATTATATATAATGTATGGAAGAGGCGGCTTTATTTTCGACCGAAGTCGGCCGGTATCTCGCCCCACTCATCCGTTTTCCATTTCCGAATTTTGTTTGTAAAGGAGTGTGTTTGCAGCCAACGCTCGGCGCGTTCAATATACGTGTAGACGGCTTCTGTTTTTGCGTTGCGCGCTAATTTAGTTTTGCATTGGCGCTGTCGAATCCACAATTGCGCATTGCGACTATCCGAGTAAATGGTCAATGTTTCGCCCCGCTGCTCGAGCAAAGCCAAGGCGTGGACGATGGCCAAGAACTCTCCGATGTTGTTCGTGCCGAAGATGGGGCCGAAATGGAAGACTTCCGCGCCCGTTCGCAAGTCAACGCCGCGATATTCCATCTTCCCGGGATTGCAGGAGCAGGCTGCATCTACAGCCCACGCATTAGCTTCCACCTCCGGCGGGAGGGGAAGAACCGTATCGTGGCGATAATCGGGCGGATTGAGTGGTTCGTTGGCCTTTCCGCGCGTGCCGGACTTCGCCGTCTTTACGCCGCCACTCGCTTTGGGGCGGCGCGGCGCAATATAAGCCTCCGGACCGGCCGCAAAAGCCGCTTCCGCCTCTTGGCGCGTGGTGAAAGCTTTGTAGCGCGCAGCGCCGAAGCCGCTCACCTGCGCCTGGCAGTCGGCCCAATTGGTATAAATGCCCGGCACTTTGCCTTGCCAAACGACGTAAAACTTACTCTTCATCCGTTGCCGCGCAGCGAATTACATTCTTTCCGGCACTTCGATGCCGAGTAGCGACATACCGGTGCGAATTACCTTGGCTACGTTAGCGGAAAGCACGAGGCGGAAGCGCTTTTTCTCTTCGTCGGCCTCGCGCAGGATGCTGAAGTCGTGGTAAAACTGATTGTACTCTTTCACCAAATCGTAGCAATAGTTGGCTATCGCGTTCGGTGCATATTCTGCGCCGGCTTGGCGAACGATAGCGGGGAACTCCGCCAGGCGCTGCACGATGCTTTCTTCTTTATCCGAAAGTTTCGCGCCCGCAGCGAGCGTTGCGGGGATGCTGATGCCGCCCTCCTCTGCCTTGCGAATGACAGAGCGGATGCGGGCATAGGTATATTGAATAAAGGGTCCGGTGTTGCCGTTAAAGTCAATGCTCTCTTCGGGGTTAAAGACCATATTCTTGCGCGCGTCTACTTTGAGCAAGAAGTATTTGAGGGCGCCGAGTCCTACGATGCGCGCCACTTCTTGCTTCTCTTCCGCCGGGCGGTCTTCAAACTTACCGGCCGCTTCGATGGTGGCTGCGGCTTCGTCCTGCATCGCGGCGATTAAGTCGTCCGCATCTACGACGGTTCCCTCGCGACTCTTCATTTTGCCGTTAGGCAATTCAACCATACCGTAAGAGAAATGCACGAGTTCCTTGCCCCATTTGAAGCCCAGTTTGTCCAACAAAAGACTCAAAACCTTAAAGTGATAATCCTGCTCGTTGCCCACGACGTAGATCATCTTGTCAATGTCGTAGTCGTTGAAGCGTTGCGTCGCCGTGCCGATATCTTGCGTCATATAGACACTCGTCCCATCAGCGCGCAAGAGGAGTTTTTGATCCAAGCCGTCGGCCGCAAGGTCGATCCATACAGAACCGTCGTCCTTGCGGAAGAAGAGTCCTTGCGCCAAGCCTTCCAGTACCTTTGCTTTGCCGTCCAGATAGGTTTTGCTCTCGTAATAAATCTTGTCGAAGCCTACACCGAGTGCGCGATATGTCTGATCGAAACCGGCATACACCCAATTATTCATCTTTTCCCAAAGGCCGCGCACCTCAGGGTCGTTTTGCTCCCATTTCACGAGCATTTCGCGCGCCTCTTTCATTAAGGGCGCTTCGCGTTCGGCCTGCTCTTTTGCGGCGTCGGCGGTGAGTCCTTCCTTTTCTAAGCGCGCCTTGAGCTCATTTACCTGTTCGCGATAGTGCTTGTCAAAGGCTACGTAATAATCGCCGATAAGGTGGTCGCCTTTCTTGCCCGAACTCTCGGGCGTCTCGCCGTGGCCATACTTCAGCCAAGCCAGCATAGACTTGCAGATGTGTATACCGCGATCGTTCACGATGTTCGTCTTTACAACCCGATTGCCGTTCGCTTCCAGAATCTTTGCGAGCGACCAACCGAGCAGGTTGTTGCGCACGTGGCCGAGGTGGAGCGGTTTGTTCGTGTTGGGCGAAGAAAATTCGATCATTACGAGCGGCGCATCTGCCGTGACAGGCTGCAAACCGTAATTTCCTGCCGTATGTATATCATTGAGCGTATCGATCCACGCGGCCGAGTCAATACATAGATTCAAGAAACCCTTGACTACGTTGAAGTCGGCTACGACGCTGCTGTGCTTTTTCAGATATGCGCCAATCTCTTGCGCCGTCTCTTCGGGCTTTTTGCGAGAAATGCGCAAGAAAGGGAAGACGACGAGCGTCAGATGTCCCTCAAATTCGCGTTTCGTCTTTTGTAATTGTATGTTTGTCGGCGCTATCGTCTCGCCATACAGCGCTTGGAGCGCTTCGACGACGTCAATCGCCATTTTTTCTTCTATCTTCATCTTAATCTTCGCTTTATTCTGTAAGAATGACGGCGCAAAGTTACGATTTTCCGCGCAATCGGCGCCTTTCGCCGCGGTGCGAAATCGGCCGGACGCCGCGCCTTTGCTCATCTGTTTATGGGCATTGTCGGCTCGTCGTTATCTGTTTGCTTTTGTGTGCTGCGTGGCGCGGGCGTTTGCTGACGTTTGAGGCGGGCAAACTCGCGCTTGGCTTTGGCCAATTGCTTTTGAAATCCCTCGTCTGCGTGCAGGCGGGCTATGGCCGCGCTGCCGGCTAAGCGGGCAATGTCTACGTCACTCTGATAATGATAACCGGCAATGACGCGACTTTGTCCTATTTCGTAACCACGCAGTAAGATGGCTTCTTGCCGGTCGGGGTTGATTTCAGCCAGTACGAGCGCTACGCCCCAACCGGTGGCGGAGTGGCCGGAAGGGTAAGAGCCTGTGGGGCGATATTTTGCTTCAGAAGCCGGAATGGCTGTCGTTTCGTTAAACTGCACATAAGGGCGTTTGCGCAAATATTTCTTTTTAACCGTGTACGTCGCATTGCCGCAATCGCTGTCTAAGAGTTCGACGAGGCGAAACAGTTCGGGCGTTGCTTCCTTTGTAATAGTTTGTCCGAAAGCCTCGGAGAATTGTGAGGCCAAGGCTGCGGGCGATTGGTCGGCATCGCTTGCGGCTTGCCGGCCGCGAGCCGTAGCGCGGAGCGATTTACCCCATTGGTGGCGCTCGATGTCATAAAAGAAAGCCATACTTGTCGTATCGGGCGGCGCGGGCAAGTATAGCAGACCGTCGGGCAATTGACTGCGCTGTAAGAACGAAGGGTACACTTTCGCCTGCGCACTACCGATCTGCGCGTAAGCGCTTACGGCGAAGAGGTTCAAACTGCAGGCGAGCAAAAGGGTAAATAAAGGTCTCATTGGTTGGAAATGGATTTAGTCAGCGGGCAATCTGCGTTGCCTTGTGCTTGACTGTGTGTGACTTGTGCAACAAAGGTACGCAATAAATAGACACGATCCGCTCCCCGCACCGCTTTAATCTGCTTGCGAGTGGGAGATAGACCGTAGCGCCGCGCACTTTTAAGTGGAAAAGAGTGCAGGCCTCGGTCGCTTCTATGCTTAGATGCTCGAAACGTGTTGCTTCATAAACTTTATCGAAAGCGCTATAAAGCCGCCCGATGGCTTCTCATTATTACTTTTTATAGCGAGAGAGCAAGTGCTGAAAGTCGGGGTCATTACGAAGTTTCTCCCAGCGTTCCTCTACAAAATTCACAGTGGTTTCATTTCTTGAAAGCGCAATATCTAAGTACTTCAGTGCCTCTGCCTTTTGATTTCTTATGGCATAGAGGCGCGCTAAATTATAGGTATTTCCTCCATACTTAATCGCCTCTTTATATTTTTCAACTGCTTCTTTGTATAGCTTTTCCGCTTCGTTGCCTGATTTTGTCATTGCCAGCTCACTTAAAGCAATTCCCCAATTGTTATATGTTTTATCATCATCTTGCTTATACTTTATTGCTAGGTTATATTTTTCAATTGCTTCTTTGTATAGCTTTTCCGCTTCGTTGCCTGATTTTGTCATTGCCAGTGCCATTAAAGCATTTCCCCAATTGTAATATGCGTCATGGTAGTCCTTCTTATACGTTGTTGCTTTATTATATTTTTCGCAAGCTTCTTTGTATAGTTCTTCCGCTTCGCTACCGGATTTTGTTTGTGCTAGATCACCTAAAACACTTCCCCAATTGTAATATGCTTCAGAATATTTAGGGTTTAACTCTGTCGCGGCTTTATACTCTTCTGAGGCTTCTAAGTACTCTTCGGCTTGATGATGCCTTAGTCCTGTGCTGAAGCGATTGTTAGCCTCTCTCTCCAAAAGGAAAGATATTCTTGCGAATTCATTCTGTACTTGGCCAAGTTGTTCTGTAAGAGAGATATTTTTTTCATCAAGCTCTTTAATCTGCTTAAGACGCTGCTTCTCTTCAGTACTTTTCTTTGTTTCTGCATTCTCCTTAATGAGTAGAAGTTGCTTTATAACGCTTGGAATTTCTGCGTAATCATTGATTTCAATACGAGTTAGGAAATTCAATGATTTATTTAATGGATTAGGCGTAATGATAAAGTGTCCTTGATCGTAATTTCCTTGAGTTCTTTTGATCTCTTTAAAAATACTATTGATTTGATGGTCACCCAAGCCAGTTCCAATAAAGAGAAAAGTTTTATTGAAAATGAGATTTCTCAATGCTTGTAAGACATGCTTTGCATCTTGACTTTTGCTTTTATAAAGTTCCTCATAGTCAGAGGGGAACAAGACCATAGAGTCGATGTGCTCTATGCAACCGTGCAATTTGAACAAAAAGACAGGGGCTTTCTTCAATCTGCTTATTTCGTAATTTCTGGTCTTATATGCTTTGTTGTTGTTAAGTTCATCAGCAGCTATTTCAAAAGCTCTATCATAGTTGGTGGTAATGATCTTTGTCGATAATTTAAATAGATCCTTTTGAAGAGAAAGATTATTCTCTTCCCCCAACGTAAAATAGCGCTTGATAGAGTCGCCAACGATATTTTTATCTATACCCTTTTTCTTTAATTTTTTAAGCGCGTCTATCGGCCCTAATTTCTCGCAAGATTGTTGCTCTTCTGCTGTGATATATTCCTTATCCTTCAGAAAAGAAAGTATAGATGAAACCATTTCTTTCCATCCTCCAAGGGTTT
>OGKA01001981.1_pt1 | contig 14106 bp, 10 predicted proteins | sample 1572211 | NCBI WGS metagenome assembly OGKA01 (sample SAMEA2582125, study PRJEB24529) | metagenome | biome: Human gut stool | place: China | collected 2011
GTGGGATTCCCCTCCCTATCTACTTCTGCTTCCGCCAGATAGTGATCGTACCATTTCATTTCCGCCGCTAATTTATCACGTACGGCTTTATTGACGCATCGTGCTGCTAAAAGATGTGCCCCATCCCGTGCTTCCGTAACCTCACTAAACATAACGATGGCTCCACCTTTTACTAGCATATCTGCTGCATACCCTGCGCTAGGATTAGCAGTAACCCCAGAAAAAGCATCGCTGCCGCCGCATTGGAGTCCTACTGAAAGTGCAGAAAGGGGAAGTTCCACTCGTTTTCTCTGATTTAAAACAGCAAGTTTTTTATCTGCCATATCCATGATCGCTTGTACCATACCATTTAGTCCACCAGGTTGTTCTTGCAGGATAATCACGTTATCCGGCTTATTTTCCATTTCTGGCAGCAGTTTTTCCGGCGTAAGTTTTTCACACCCCAGTCCAACGACCATAACTTGTCCACCGAAATTCGGATGATGGGTAAGATTTTGCAGGATCCGGATAGGTACCTTAGCTTCTGGTGCATTAATCGCTACCCCACAACCATATTCGTGGGAAATTGGCACAACCCCATCGACATTAGGATATTTTGGCAATAACTCTTTCCGTATCCTATCCACCGCCACTTTCAGGACGCCAACGGCGCATTGTACCGTAGTCATAATCCCCAGTAAATTTCTCGTCCCTGCTGGACCACCCAAAGGATTGGGGTAGCCCCACCAAGTTTTTATTGGAGGTTCCGGCAACTCCGTCACAATATTAGTTCCAAAAGGCATGTTATCCAATCCGGGGGCCTCCGGAAGACGAACCATAAATTGAGTAATCCAGCGTCCTTTGGCAATATCTTCCTTTGCATAGCCAATTACGGTATTATATCGACGAATGATTCCACCTTTTGGAATATCTGCCAAAGCGATTTTATGTGCTTCCGGAATATCTTCCAGTGCAACAAGATCTTCCGTTACCTGCGTTCCTTTGACAATGGGTTTTACCGCTACCGCTACATTATCTTCCTTATTGAGTTTCACAACTAACCTCATGCCCGTTCCCCTTTCCTACTATGTACTGTTAGATAAAATAATTGAAAATTCTTTTTTAATTATTTTAGGAACTTTTCTTATCGTTGTAAAACGATTTATTCTTTATTAACTTCTTAATTTTTTTTAGATAGTCCCATCTTAACTGTGAATCTGAGCCAGCCAATATTTTTGTGCATATTCTACAAAAAGCCTGGCAGCTTTACTAAGAGTCGTCCCTTTAGGATAACTCACAGCCACGTTCCAGTGCAATGGCGTCTCAAAGGAAAAATATTGGATACCTTTCTGATAATTTCTGGCTGTGGACTGAGAAACAATGCCGCAGCAAATCCCTGCCCTTACGAGTTCTAGAATGGTGGTAGTATTCGCAGTGTCGAAAAGTAGGTGTGGAACAAAATGAGCATGTCGAAACACCTTATCCAATACTTCCCTCATGGTGGTAGTCTTTTTTAGCAGGATAAAGGATTCATTCTGTAAAACGGAAAGTGGAAGGCTCTGTTTTCCCTCTTTATTTTTTCGTATAAATTTGTCTACAGGCAAAGAGGAAGGCACCGCCAGAAGGATTTCCTCCTTATAAAGATTCTCATACTCTGCCTCGGTTTTCTGATAATCGAATAATGTCATAAACCCAATATCCAGGTCCCTTGCTGATATCATCTGCTGCATTTTATAAACGTTCACTTCATGGGGGACCACTAGCATATTAGGGTAATCTTTATGAAATACCGGATACACATGGATAAACATATCCGGTCCCCTAACCGGTGTCATCCCGACCACGATAGTACCCTTATAAGAATCTGTCAAATCACTGATGCGATTGTACGTCTGCTGTCTGCTACGAACAACTTCTTTAGCTCCTTCCAGATATAACTCTCCTGCCGCAGTAGGCGTGCAACTATTTCTGCTTCGTTTGAACAGCGGTACTCCTAATTCGTGTTCCAGCTTCAAGAGCTGCTGGTTCAATGCCGACTGGGTCAGATACAACTTTTCCGCAGCACGGGTAATGCTTTTTTCCTCTGCGATTTTCAGAATATGTTCTTCTAATTTAGTGTCCATCATCTTTCCCCTTATCATTAATTTTTTTAAGGAATTGCATAGTATTTCTTAAGTGTACAGCTTTATTATAAAATCATATAATATTTTCAACAAGTGCATTACTGAATTTTCTCATAATGCGTACGGGATTCAAGCCAAATTTTTTATATGGGGGGAGTAGAAATGTTAAAAAAATGGTTGTGTGCAGGATTAGCAGCAGTAACCATGCTGACCTTGGCGGGGTGCGGCAGTTCCAAAGAACAGAATCAAACAGCCAACGGAAATGTAAAATGGCCCAAGAACATTGAAATGATCGTCCCTTACGGAGCTGGCGGTGATTCGGACTTTAACGCCAGACTTCTGGCTCAGAAGTTAAGCAAGAAACTTGGATCCAATGTAGTGGTTTCTAATGTAACCGGCAATGGGGGCGTAACAGGTTCCAGAAAAGTAAAAGATGCAAAGAATGACGGCAGTTCCATTTTATTCAATCATACTGCTTTCGTTGTAAACAAAGCCAGCAAAGCCTCCGACTTCGGGTTTGATGATTTTTCCTTTGCATCCATTGTAGGATTGAATCCCGGCAATGTTATTGTGGTTAACAAAAAGCTTGGTATAAACAACCTAGCAGAGCTAAAGGCTTATTCCGAACAACATCCCAATGAATTAAAGATTGCTGTACAAACCGGTGCTACGTCCTATGTTATTGCCTCCCAACTGCTGGGCCAAGGATTTAAGCTGAAAATGGTAGATGCCGGTGCCGCTTCCGCCCGATTGACAGCTTTATTAGGTGGGCACGTAGATATTATTTTCTCCCCTTACGGCGGCGTAAAAGACTATATCGCCAAAGGAGAAATGGTTCCATTAGCTATGGATGGGGAAAACGACTTGGTAGTAGCAGATAAGAAGATTAATGTAAAATCCATAAAAAGCCAAGGTTTCCAAGCGTACGTTCCATTCTATTACTTCTGTGCTTTCCCCAAAGGAACCGATCAGAAACTCGTAGATGCCTTCAATACCGCAGTCAAAGATATTATTGACAATGACAAGGACTATCAGGATAAGATCTATAACATGTATTTCCAGAAGCCCTTCTTCGCAGCAGGGAAAGATGGATTAGATAAGTTTGCCGCTTACGAAAAAGTCCTGCAAAACGTACAATTTACCTCCGTTGCCAAAAACAAATAAGGCCCGTCAAAACTAAAAACATGGCTTTGGCTGGAATCACAACCAAAGCCATCATTTTTTTTAGAAAGGAATATAAATGGGTACCAGAAAAATTGCAGAGTACATAATTGATCTTGTGTTGTTGCTCAGCGGCATTGCCTTGGCAATCTCATCAGAAAGCATTGATCCCGGATCTTCCATTGGGATCGGTGGGGATTTTATGCCTAAGCTTTTTACAAAATTATGGGTTTTTCTTGCGCTCTGCCTCTTATTATGGGAAAAAATGACGCCAGATGATCATCAAAAGGGAATCACAGCAAATTTAAAATGCTTTTTTTCTACGCTCCTACTGCTTTTTGTCTATATTCTTTTACTTGATCCCCTCGGCTTTATCCTCTCTTCCATACTTTATATGTTTCTGCAGATGTGTATTTTTGTACCGAAAGAACTTCAAGATAAAAAACATGTCTTTTTATTTCTGATTCTTTCCGTAGCTATCCCCATTGGGGTAAATGAATTATTTGTGGATGTATTCTCTTTAATTCTCCCTACAGGGATTCTCTAAGGAGGACTTTGCATTATGGTTGTTGAAGGTATTTTATCCGTACTGAATCCTACAACGCTGCTAGTTATCTTAACTGGTGTTATTGTAGGTATTATCTTCGGCTCTATTCCTGGGTTAACGTCTACCATGGCAGTAGCATTATGTCTGCCCGTTACATTCGGAATGTCCCCTCTAGATGGGATTGCGCTCTTGATTGCTCTTTACGTAGGGGGAACATCTGGTGGTTTAATCTCTGCTATCCTTTTAAAAATTCCCGGAACGCCCTCTTCTGTAGCCACAACGTTTGATGGTGCTCCTATGGCTGAACATGGTCAAGGAGGACGGGCTCTTGGTATCGGTATTTTTTATTCTTTCCTTGGTACGATTCTCTCCATGATTGCGTTGTTTTTCATTGCACCTCCGCTAGCAAACGTTGCACTAAAATTTGGCCCTATGGAGACCTTTTCCATTTGTATTTTTGCTTTGACTATGATAGCAGCTATGATTTCAGACAACCCGTTTAAGGCCGTCATGTGCGGAGTTGTCGGTATTGTCATTTCTCTTTGTGGCATTTCCGATATTACCGGATCAGCTCGATTTACCTTTGGTATGTCCGATATGGAAAATGGTTTTTCACAACTGCCAGTCATGATAGGGCTCTTCGCAACAGCAGAAATTCTCACCGCTGCAGCAGAAGGAATTAAGGCAAAAGAAGGGGAAGTTCTTTCCTACCATTTGAATGGATTTGGGTTTACTATTCAGGAATTCAAAGAACAATTCGTAAATTTTATCCGTTCCGCCCTCATAGGTATCGGAATTGGTATTCTTCCCGGCATCGGCGGTGCCACCTCCAACATTGTTGCTTATAGTGTTGCACGGCAGCAAAGCAGCCATCCAGAAAAATTTGGGACTGGATGTATGGATGGAATTGTCGCTTCAGAAACTTCCAACAATGCCTCTATCGGGGGTGCTTTGATACCACTGCTGACGCTGGGTATCCCAGGGGATACAGTAACTGCCATTATTCTTGGCGGTTTAATGCTCCATGGGATTATTCCCGGACCGCTGCTGTTTCAAAACAGCGGTGAGTTAGTTTATGGACTTTTTATGTCACTGATGGTTGCCACCATTTTTATGCTGATCGTGGAATTTGGCGGGATCCGTGTATTTGTCCGCATTCTAGATGTCCCTAAGTATATTCTCTTTCCGATCATTTTCGTATTATGCATCGTAGGAACTTACGGAACTAACCATAGTTTTTTTGATGTATGGACTTGCCTCGGATTTGGTGTCATTGGATATTTTATGAGCAAATACAAATATCCACAGGCCCCTATGATTCTTGGACTTGTTCTAGGGAAAACCATTGAACAGAATCTAATTCGTGGCATGCAACTGGCTGATGGGAATTTCCTAGCCTTTTTTAAGTCTCCCATTGCCGCAGTTTTCTTGTTGATTTCCGCCGCAGTCATTCTGTGGTCTATCCTCAAGCAAATTCGAATCAGGTTGGCGTAATCCTAATACTAGAAACAGCAAAAGTCTTAAAAAGCAGAGCATCTAGCATAAATCTGGAATTCAGTTTATACTGGATGCTCCGCTTTTTCTCCGTAAAGATAAAGTTTTTTCTCTAATACTTGTTGATTCTACCTATCGTAAGGTTATCGTGCCCTATTTTGAAGCAACGAATTTTCAACCGAATTTATGTTTGAGTCCCGAACGAACTACTTTACCGGCTTAATGTCCAGTAGCAGAATATGTTTATCTTTTCTCTCCGAATCACACAGACACTAGCATTCTCATATCCATTAGTTTTGCACTGCAGGAAATCCAGTATGAGAGAGGTAGTTCATTTGTTAAAAAGAAATGCCACCTAAAAGACGGGAGAATATTTTATTGAACTTACTTTGGAACAAAAACAGGCAACTAGTGTGTAAAGGAACTCTGCCACATTATACAACCCCGATAAAACTGAGGCACATAAGAAGAAACATTCCCACATAGCCTCCAAAAGCAGCAATAGGACTCACATACTTTAAATATTGTGATAACGAAACATTAAACACCTCTTGACACATCCAGCAGCCCGAATCATTCACATGCCCAAACAAAACAGTGCCTAACCCGATTGCAATAGTTACAGCAACAGGGGACAGCCCTAATCCTCCCATGATAGGGAGACAAATCCCAGCAGCTGCCATAGATGCCGTTGCCATAGATCCTGCAGCAGCTCTCATAACTGCTGCAATGATAAAGGGTACAAGAATCAGGGGTATTCCAGAAGCGGCCACAATCGAGGCAATTTCTTTAACCACAGGCTGGCTTGAAAGCACAGACGCAAAGGCAGCGCCCATAGCGGTTACCATAAGGACCATCGCAGATACATTAATTGCACGGGTGACCCAATTACCAAGTCCTAGTTCGATCAGAGAAGCTTTGGAACTAATTTTTTCGCTCCTGTTAGCATTGGTCAGCATCTTTTCCTTAATTCCGGCATTTGTAAAAATCAAGATAAGAATGCCAAGCAACATCGCAATAGATTTATTGCCAATGAAGTTAAACACTTGTACCACTACGGAAGTCTTAGGTAATGTCATATTCAAAATAGAAGCTAAGGCAATCAGAAAAGCCGGCCCTACTAAAGGAAGAAAAGCAACAACAGTGTTCGGGAGATCTTTTTCTTTAATCAGCAGTTCTTCTACGCTAGCATTCTCGTCCCGCACCGGCTCAATCCCCATTGTATATTCAGGCTTAGGAGCCGCATAACTAGCATGCCTCTTTAACCAACGATTTGTCAACGCATAAACGATCAACAGTGCTGCCAAACAAATAACCAATCCCCACAGGATAACCATCCCTACATCGGCGCCCAGCATCACTGCAACTGCCAAAATGGCCGCTGAGGGAGGCACTACCCCATGGGTAAACCAGACTGCCGTAATAATATAGGGTGTGACTACAGCCATATTCATATCCCTGCGTTTTGCTATTGTTGCAGCAATTGGTGCCGTCAAAAGTTGAGAGATATCCCCAAAAACTGAAATTGCCATAATGAGGGCAGTCAAAGTTGGCGCCAACTCTAGATGTTTCCCTCTAAACAATTTGACAAAAAAATTACTAATGGATACTGCAACCCCAGAATCTTGCACGCCCATAGCCAGCACTGCTCCAAACAACACCGGAAGCCCAATATTGCCAAGGCTTTTACCAAAAGCAGTTTCAATCGCATTTAATCCTTTTAAAGGTGTGAACCCAAAGAAAATAGCCAACGCCATGCTTGTAAAGAACAATGCCATAAAACTATTCATTTTTACTTTTAGGGAAAGAATCAACAACACAAATATAGAAATAACGAGAGCCAGCATATATAGTTCCGGTGTCATAGCCAAGTCCTCCTTTTTCTCCCCATAACGGATATCGAAAGTTTTAAAATACTCTTACCTCCGCCACTTTGTCCCAGTTAATTTCAATTCCTAATCCAGGTTTTGAGGAAACAATAAAGTTCATCTCTGCATCATGTTCAAAGGGTTGTTTTATCAAGCCTGTTTTAAGAAAATTTGGGTTTTCTTCGCTTTCAATAGCTTCTGTATTTGGTAAACTCGCTGCCAATTGCAAACTCGCTGCAAAATGGATGCAGGAACCAAAAGAATGCAATGATACGGGTTTGGAAAAGCTTGCAGCTGTCGCAGAAATTTTACGCAATTCACTGATACCGCCACTCCAGCCAATATCCGGTTGCACAATATCTACACGATCTTCTTTGATAACCCGTGCGAAGTTGCGACTGCCCTGCATTGTTTCATATCCCATTAAGGCTATTGCAGGCATAACTTTCCGAATCTCTCCTAACCCTGCTTCATCTTCAAACAAGATTGGTTCTTCCAATATATTAAGTCCTGCCCCCATAAAATCATTTGCAGCTTGCAAAACTGTTTTGGTTGGCCATGCTGCATTAATATCTGCTGCTAAGCGCCCTTCTTTTCCCATGCACTCTCTCGCAGTATAAATTCTTTCAATATCTTCTTCATAAGAAACACTAAAATTTTGGCTAGCGGTATATTTTACGGCACATCCCGCAATGTCAGGGGTCCTGCCAATCTTTATTTTTATATCTTTATATCCTTTTTTCAGATATTCTTCTACTTCTTTTCGCAGTTCATCCACTCCTTTGCCTGGCGCATAAAATCCGCCACTTGCATAAGAGGGGATCCTTTCAGAATGAGTTCCCAATAAGGTATGAATAGGAACTCCCGCCCTTTTGCCAGCTAAATCCCATAAGGCAATATCTACACCACTGATACAGCTCATAACCAGCCCTGTCCTGCCATTTGCCACAGTACGCCAGAACATTTTCTGCCAAAGCTGCTCAATATTTGCTGGGTCTTCATGGACAAGAATAGGAGCCAATTGTTCTTCCACAATATATTTACCTGCAATTAAAGAACTCCCGAAAGTAAATGCCTCCCCCAATCCATAGTCCCCATCATCCGTTTCTACTCTGATCCATAGCGCCTGTCTCTGTTTACAAATTGACATTGCATCGCTCATAATAGGACTCAAGCACTTCAATCCAATAGCCTTGACACTCTTTATCTTCACGAGACATACCTCCTCCTGATCAATAGCATCGTATCATTTATATAGTCAGTTGTATAATGGATTATTCTGAATGTTATTTTCAGAAAAATTAATATTTATAGGAGCTGGTTTCCAGGTATAATAAGTAAAAGGTTAGAGCCAAGGCTACGCATCAGTTCTTTGTTTTATTGAGGTGAAAAATGGATCTACACGGATTAGAATACATTGTGGAAATCGCAAAAGTACAAAATCTGTCTCGTGCAGCGGAAAATTTATTCATTACTCAGTCCACCCTGAGTCAGCACCTGACCAAGTTGGAAGGCGAATTGGGACTTTCCCTTTTTGAACGGAAAAAGAACAAAATGTCCATTACTCCTGCTGGTAAGATGTATGTCACCGCATGCAAGCAGATTCTCCAAGAAAAGAAGAATCTATACAACCAACTCTCCGATCTGGATAATGCCAAGACCGGCTCTTTTACCGTGGGCATTACACCGCAATGGGGTGCTGTGGCAATTTCTCACATCATAAAAGAATTCAAAGATGACTATCCGTCGATCCAAGTCAAAGTTGAAGAACAGATTGCGCTGCCCTTAGCCCATTTATTAAAAGATGGTATCGTGGACATGGCTATTTTGCCTTTATCCAATAGCACCTCACTCCCTTACAAAGGAATCCTTTTGCAGTCCGAAGAACTTATTTTAGCAATTCCAAAAGCCCATATCCGCAAAATCCCATTGCATAAACATGACTTACAGGATGATCTGCCTCAAATTTTAGTAAAAGATTTAGCAGGTGAGCCTATGATATTTTCAAAATCCCAAACAACTATCCGCACCCTGCAGGAACAATGTTTTTCCTCACAGCACATTATTCCTCATATCATCATGGAAATTAACAGTCATCCTGCTAGTCTTATCATGGTACAGCAAGGACTCGGCAGTACTTTTGTACCTCTTTCCTGTGCTACGCCTTCTGATGGAATTATTTATGCCCATATTGTCCCTACCGTACAATGGTATGTAACCATTGCCTTCAGAAAAGGGTTTACAATGAATCAGAGCGAGAAATATTTTGTTTCTTTACTACAGCAATATTTTGCCAACGCAACTCCAGCCATTCTCCATTCTCAAATATTACTCTCCCCAAAGTATACCAAGCAGTAATAATGATAGGACTGTTGCATGTAGAATCACTTCACACATACAACAGTCCCATTAATTTAATCTCACTTACACCTATTTTCTGGACAGCGACCTGATTAGGCTTTTTTGCACAAAAGATGCAATTAACTCCTATTATTTCGCCAGTTTCTTTACCCAGCGATAGATGGAGGCTTTCACGCCGTACCTATAAGAGAGAACCTCTCTTATATCTCGTAATTTGTTAATCCGGCAGCCCCAACAGCCAGGCAATGGGCACCGTAAGCAAAATGGACAGCACCACCCGTTCAAACCAAATCACCACGATATCACGCAGTTTCAGCGGGATATCCGTTCCCATGACGCAGGGAATGCTGGCAGAGAAAAACAGGATTTCAGAAATACTGACCACAGCAATCACAAATTTCAGCAGCATGGTACCAGAATTTTTGATCAAAATAGAAGGCAGGAACATTTCCGGTAGGCACAGCGCCGCTGCTTTACCGCCCAGTACAGCCTGGGAGACACCAAAGACTTTAAAGAAGGGATAAAACAGATAGCCGAAGTAATCAAAAAGCGGCGTAAATTCTGCCAGCCACAGCCCCAATAAACCTACAGAAGTAATGGACGGGATAACACTGAACGCCATTTTTAGCCCAGCCCAAAGGTTTTCCCCGCACAGCTGCAATACCGGTGGCTGAGCAGCTGCCGTCTTTAAGCCTTTCTTCCAGGCCCGTTGCAGACGGTTGCCAGTTTCTACCGGTTCTTCCGCCGCCTTACCGCCATAATAGGTATCAGGGATGCTTTTTAACGGCCACAAGCGAGCCGTGATTGCGGTAACGACAAAAGTAACCAGCATGGCGACAAAGAAATAAGTGGACCACAGCCCCATTAGACCCAATGTGCGGGCCACTACCAAAAGGAATGTAACAGATACTGTAGAAAACCCGGTAGCAATAACAGCCGCTTCTCGTGCAGTATAGCGGTTTTCCCGATATACTCCGTTGGTAATTATAAGGGCAATGGAGTAGCTGCCCACAAAGGAAGCTACGGCGTCAATAGCGGAACGCCCCGGGGTCTTAAAGACCGGCCGCATAAAAGCATCCACCAGTACCCCGATAAATTCCATCAGGCCATAGCTGGCCAGAAACGCCAGGAATGCAGAACCAATAGGAATCACAAGGCCTACAGGAATCGCCAGTTTGTTAAACAGGAATGGGCCTATATCTCCCCGCCACAGCCAAGCGTTGCTTTTCCACAATCCGAAATACATGATGGTTCCGATCACGGCCCCGCCGATTTTAGCAAAGGACATAAAGATATCAATAGGACTTTTCTTCCAGGTTTTAAGGTAAAACGGACGGACTGCCCCGATATACATCACAGCGAGAATAAAAATCTGCACCAGCGGCATGCAGTATTTCTGCAAGGATGTGACGATCACATCTACAGGAACACTTTTCAAACTAGGACTGATCCATTCCGTGTCGAAGAAAAACATAAAGACACCCAGCAGGCTAAATCCTAAAAATTTCCCCAATGCACCATTTGGTATTGCTTGCTGCTGTTCCATTTGCATCCCCCACCTTTCCTTTCATTGCTATCAGTATACACTACAGAATGTTTTAACGGGGGGATTTCGCTATGCACGACAAATAACTATCCTATTTCGTTACAATAGAAACAGTCAAAATAGATACCGAAAAAGTAAAAGAGCCCCCTTCTGATAGGCATTGTCCCACTATAGCCTATACAGAAGGAGGTTCTTTATCTTGCAACAAGTATTTACCGCTCAGTTGACTTACGATAATAAATCGTCCCTTCTAAAACAACTTTCTTAGGTTGATAGGTCTTATCCTGTATAATCCGGATAAGTTCCTCTGCGCCCCGTGTTCCCACTATATCCATAGGCTGCTTGATGGAGGTAATCCCGCCATCCACCAGCTGACTCCAGCCAAGCGCATCATAGCCACAAACGCCTAAGTCTTGAGAAGAGTATAAGGAATGCTTATCTAACGTTTTCAGCACAAACAATAAGGTAGGTGTGTTTATAGCAAACACAGCTTTTGAAAATCCTGCTTCCCTATCAAAAAAATCCAAAAGCAATTGTTCAATTTGCTTTTGCGCTTCCTTTCCTTGCGTATACTGACAGGTGCTCTCTTCTTTTTTCATTCCAAACATTGCTTTGGCTTGCTTTGCAAATTCCGTCACCATTTGCTGTTTCATATAACTCATGCCGTCATTAATAAGCAGGACTTTTTCATAGCCTTGCTCATGAAGATGTTTCAGCATTTGGGTAATCAGTTTTTTATGATTTACATACACACTGCCGTATTGCCATCCACGTACGGGACGATTGACCAATTCAATGGGAGTCCCTTGTTTGACAAAAGTTTCATACCTTGCCTTATCATCTACTGCGGGAATCAGAATGATTCCATCGACCTGCTGATTTTGGCAGAACTGGATCAGCTTTAGTTCTTCGCTAGGATCATTATTACTACAACATACGATTGTCCCATATCCATTAGCTGCGCAAACATCATTAACGCTGGCAATAGTTAATGCCCCCATCTGGTTTCTTAATGAATGGGTGATAACACCGATCATATGGCTTTCTTTCGATTTAAGGGACCGCGCAATATTATTGGGAATATAGTTTTCCCGCTGAATAATCTCAGCAATTTTTTCTTTCGTTTTGGCGGACATAAAGGAATAGTTTCTGTTCAAATATCTGGACACAGTGGTTTTTGAAACGCCTGCTTCAGCCGCAATATCTCCAATCGTAATTCGATCTGTCATTAGCTTCTCCCTCTAACGCATTCCCTGTATTTACATCTCGTCTCATCCTATCACAAACAATCAATTTTATCCATAAAAAGCCACCAGATCGCTTCAACAAAAAGCGTGTACCTGGCGGCCTGAGGAACTGCTTTTTTATAACAGAAAGACTCTTATGATTCTTCTAAAGAATAGAAACGGTTATACGTTTCATCAAGTATAGCAATCTTTTTCCCATCCATTCTTTTTTCTGTAGTCCCAATATGACTAACCTGATAATTAGCAAAATCTGTCCGGATTCTCTCGAAAGTCTTCGCTTCTTTTTCGAAATGTGCTCTTGCGACTTTCCCAATGCTTTCTGCATCTTTGGGGTGTATTACAACAATACCATCACGATCCCCCACAAGAATATCGCCCAGGAATACCACTTGGCCTCCGCAAGCGACCGGAACATTCACCTCTCCTGGTCCATTTTTATAAGGTCCCTGCGGCGTTACACCGGCCGCATAAACAGGCATGGTTAATTCTTGCGCCCCGTCTAAATCCCGGATACAGCCATCAATAATCCACCCAGCAATACCCTTTCCCTGGGCCAAGCGCATCATAATCTCTCCTGCAATAGAGCGGTTGCATAATCCATCGCCGTCCACTACAATAACGTCCCCAGGCTGTGCTAAATCTAACGCTTCATGCATCATTAGATTATCCCCGGCAGGGCATTTCACTGTAATTGCTGTTCCCAAAAGCTGTACAGCTTTACCAGGATTTTGCAATTTGATATATTCATGCATACAGAATAACCTATGCATTTCATCATTAATATTAGAAGAGGGGATCCCTCTAAATAATTCAACCAGTGCTTTAGGCGCCCTGTCGACTTTTTTAAAAACTCTATTTCCGATACTAATATTCCCTACTTCCATACTTCCATTCCTCCCGCCTAACTATTTTAGATACTGTTGATTGATGATTGCCCGAGCCGACATATCCCCGGTTCTATCAAAATCAATAACATTCTTCATACAAATTTGGGCCATATTCCCGTCATTATCTACGGTCGTTCCACCAATATGCGGGGTCGTTACAACGTTATCTAATTGCAAGATTTTGGCATCCCGTGGTAACGGTTCTTCCTCGTAGGAGTCCAAGCCAGCCCCTAAAATTGCTTTTTCCTTCAATTTTTGAATGAGGGCTTTTTCATCAACCACCCCTCCACGAGCTGTATTTACTAAAATAGATGTTGGCTTCATCATAGAAAGCAATCTGGCATTAATCATGCCAGCAGTGCTCTCCATGAGGGGAACGTGGATACTGACCACATCGGATTCTTTCATGAGGCTTTCCAATGGCTTAAATTGTATGGGGAAGCTTTTTTCTACATCGTCGGATGCACGAACTACATCGTAATAACTAGTCTCACATCCAAACCCATGGATCAAAATTTTTGCCACTTTTTTTGCAATATTACCAAACCCAATCAAGCCAACTTTCTTTCCATGCAATAGATAGGCCTTATTCCCAATAGCATCCCGCTCCCAGCCTGCATGCGCCTTTAGTTCCCTATCAGCTTTACAGATCCCTCTCAGGACATCCAGGATCAATGCAACAGTTAATTCTGCAACCGGCTCGGCATTTCCACCGATACACACACTCACTGGAATATGATGCAGGCCGGCACTTTGAATATCAATTTTATTGTACCCAACGCCCCATTTAGAAATAAATTTTAGTTTTGGCAGCTTTTCAAACGTTTCAGCAGTAAAAGAAACACCTCGGCAACAAATATAATCAGGCTCTTTTACCTTTGCCCATTCATGGT
>OGKA01001985.1_pt1 | contig 14090 bp, 19 predicted proteins | sample 1572211 | NCBI WGS metagenome assembly OGKA01 (sample SAMEA2582125, study PRJEB24529) | metagenome | biome: Human gut stool | place: China | collected 2011
TGGTGAAGTTGCAGAATACCGTGGTTTGAAATCATTCTACAACTTGAAAAAATAAAACGTTGATTTAACAACGTTTCTAAGGACTCTAGGTTTAGCCTAGGGTTCTTTTTTTCTATTCAAGGGGCAAAGAGGGGGCAAGATTATTCGTGATGATATTATCTAAAATATTGACCGCTTGGTCTTTCATGTTCCTTGTGACATGGGTATAGATACTAGTAGTTACTTCCGAATCAGCATGCCCAACCCTATCCATGATGGTTTTTAGGGGCACATTGTTTTCAGCCAATATGCTTATCGTGGTATGTCTGAAAATGTGAGGGGATAGGTGCTTGTCAATAGGAGTTTTCAGTCTGGTATTGGCTCGTTGAAGTGATGCACTTAGGATTGTACTATGGATAGGTTTTCCAGTATTGGTCGTGAAAATCTTATCGCTATGATACCATTCTGGATTGGTTGATTCGCTTAACTCTTTCAATTCTAGTATCTGGTCAATAATTTCCATCTCACGATTGGTGAGGTAGGTAGTTCGATAACTAGCGACGGTTTTTGTTCCTTCGTTTTCCGGGATGTATCTGTTGAAAGAAGTGTGGATATCCAAGGAGCGTGTCTCTTTGTGGTAATCTGAAACTGTTAGACCAGCTAATTCACCAATCCGACAACCGTTTAGGAGCATAAACTCGCACGCTAGGGCATATCTCAATGTAATATCTTTCCGATAGAGTTCTTTCAGCAATCGGCTGTATTCGTCCGGTTCTAAGTATTTTTTCTTGGCAGTTTGTTGTTTCTCAAGTTTATTGGTCTTCTTTGGCAGTCGTGCCTTTCGTGACGGATTGTCAGTTATAAGTTGCTGATCCATAGCGTAATCGAAGAATGTATTTAATACGGTCTTAGCACGATATTTTTGGGAATCTGTCCAGTCTTCAGTGTCTAGCAGGGATTGGATAAGTCGGACGTTGATATTTGATAGGATTGTTCCTTGCTCTATAGTGTCAGATATTCTCTTAACGGATGCTGCAAGGCTCTTGATTGAGCTTAACTTAATCTGTTTTTGATGGAATTCCCACCACTCGTTGAAAGCACTATGGAATGATACATTAGTAGTGCTTGATGATTCTATTTTCTGGGCTATCTTATCATCCAGTAAGCGTTGAGCTTCTTTCTTTGCTCGATTTGAGCCACTGGATAGGGTAACAGATACCCGTTTCCATTTCTCAGTGTAAGTGTCCTTGTATCTTTCGAAATATTTATATTTTCCGTTTGGTAATTGTTCTACCCACATTGTATTTACCTCACTTTTTTGATAAAATGGGTACAGAAAAAAGAAAACACAACCTTTTTGGTTTGTTTTACTGTTAGTGTGTTTTCTGTTTTTCTGTGGTGCTAGCTCTATAATCTAACTTTGGCGAGGGAGATTATAGGGCTTTTCTATTGTCTTATTTAACCTTGACTTTCATTTCTCCATTGAGTTTTTGACTTGCAATTGCACTGCCATCATCCGCTTTAATGTGAAACATTGGATAGCGCTCATAATTGACGTTGTTGATCGCAGCCCAAACATTGAAAGCCTCATGTTCTTTGGCAAGCATGCCATCAGCGAATTTTTGTAAATCGGTTTTGTCATAGTATTTATAATCGACAGGCACCGACATATACAAAATGGTGTCTCGATTATAAAAACCGTATTGACTAATATCTACACCCTTTTCTGTCAAATCATTTTGGAAGTATTCAATAAAGCTAGCCATTTGATCAGCGGTAACATCTTTTGGCCCATCTGAAGAACTTGATTCTTTAGTTTCACTTTTAGATTCTTTTTCTTCGGAAGAACTCGATTCTTTTGAAGCTTTTTCCTCACGTTGTGGATTAGACAAATCTGAACTACTGCTGGTTTTAGTTTTGCCCTTAGTTTTGGCTTTCGGTTTAGATGAAGACGTTTGGACTGTCTTGACTGGTTCTGTTTCCGTTTTGGGTGCGATACCAGTGATTTCAAACACCTTACCAAGCACAGCCAAGCAGACAAGCACAACAACCCACTTTTGCCAGCGTTTTAAATTCTTCCATTTACTCAACATTTTTCAATCTCCTTTAGTTTCAAATATTCATGTTTTACGAATGTCTCATCACAAATCGTGGTGAGATTATATTTGTTCATAAAACGGACGTAATTAAAATCATCAAGATTTTCATTTTTTAGCAATTCATGGATCATATTTCTATTAGCTTGAGCTTCGTATTTCTCACGCAAACGCTCATAGTCTTTAGAGTTATGTTCTAAGTGCCCTAATTCATGCAGTAGGACCTTTAAACGTATTTCGGCGGGTAAATCCCTATTGATGTAAACCACACGGTTAACAGGGTCTAGGAATCCATCTCGTGGCCACTGGCTAGAATCAAACTCACAAAGAGACACGTTGAACTGCTTAAGTAATTCTTTTTCGGGCATAAAGCCTCCATCAGTGTATTTACTATCAAGTATCTTTTTGCTAAAATTTATATAGAGAGGGGTGATTTAGTTGTCATTTTTCAAACAAATAAAACGCAACAAGCAATCTATCAAAGACCAACACTTAAAAATTGCAGAACGTAATTTAAAGAATATGGCAGATAATCATGCCTTAATCAAGGACGGTCAGGCGAGACTGGAATCTAAGCAAAAGTCTTTTGAAAGCAGATATAGTCACTTTTTTTAATTCTCGTAATAAATAGCGATAGGACGAATTAAATAATCGCCACTTGATACCAAGCCGAATGAGTCAAGCATTATAGTAAGGATTGCCGTAGGTGCTTTTTTCAAAACTTCCATACTGTTAGCCATCATAGACAAGTCACTAGGTGTCTGTTCATCAAATGTAGATGAGCAGATACCTAGTATTTTTATTTGTCTTTCGCTGAGCTGCATAAGACCAAGTTGGGCAGTTGGGACCTTCATGAATTCCTTAGGCAAAACACTAATAGTATTTGATACTTTGGCCAAGTTAGAGGATGGAAATAACCTTTCGAAATAGGCTGACATTGACCTAATGGATTCTAAGTTATTCCAGCCGTTATGTGAAATCTTGTCTTTTAATTGCTCTTTCCTAGTGTTATTTTTTACTCTTTTGTATTCGGACTGAAGCTTTTTAAACTCGTCATATTCGGGAAGAATATCTTCAACTTCATCAAAAGTGGAGACGTTTTTTAAGTGTTCAAAGTCAAAGAAGTCAAGCTTCCCTACAACAAAGACAAAGTCGCCGTCTCGAAAGTCGGAGGATTTTAAAAGTTTGTCATTTTCCAATTCTTGAAGTAGCAAATCAAGAGAGTAATCATCTAATGCTGTCTCGATTAGATTTCTGTTTGATCGTGAGAAGACAATATTGTAATTTTCGTTCTCGATAGCTGAGTGATTAACGTCTGCCCTGATTAAAGTAGAAACCCCACCAGAAACAGAAGTTGCAGTTTGATCAAAACCGCCCTCTGCATTAGAGTCCGATTCACTGTTTTCATTAACCAATTTTGTGACCAACCCAGCGTTTTGCTGAGCGAGCAGAGAGTTAACTAAATTTGTGTCCAGATAGATTATCTCTTTCATCCTCAATCCCCCTTGCTGCTCATATAACCAGCGATGATGCCACGAATGGCACGTTTATCACTATCAGTTAGTGGTTTACCGTCGAACATCATGGCGTTGGCTATGATGTTATCGATGTCGTGGGCGTTGGGTTGTTGTGGTTCGTCCGTAACACCCCATTCAGCGAGCGTGTCCGGTGAAATTCCCAACAAATGACAGATTTTAAAGACGTTTTCAGCTTTTGCGTTCATGATACCACGTTCTAAAATAGAGCGAACAGTAGTATAAGAGATGCCGCTTTCTGTTGCAAAAGCTCTTACATTCCCGTATTTAGCTATAATCAGTTCCTTAATTCTTTCCTCAGCCTGCATTTTTTATAACCCTCATTTCTCTTTCTTTCTATATATTAACACAGAAAATCGTATAGGTAAATAAAAAAAGTAAAAAAAATCGTACTTTCTTGTTGACAGTGTACGAAAATTAGTATATACTTAAATCAAGCTTAAGGAAGGAGGAAATAAATGAAAAACATCGAAGAAGTTCGTAAGAACAAAGGCGTTACATTAGTGGATATCGCAGATTTGCTCGGAGTAGGCTATCGCACAGTCCGTGACAAAATCGATGGTGTTTCAGATTTCAAATTTGGCGAAACAGTGGCTATCAAAAAGGCGTTCTTCCCAGAATATGAATTAGAATACCTATTTAGCGAACGTGTCGAAGACTAAATTTTTTTAACCTAAATATACGAAAATTCGTATAGATTAGAAAGGAACAAACAATGAATGAACTAGAAAGAACAGCCCTCAATGAAATACTGAAGACTGTGACATATATTGCTGAGAAGTTGGATGAAATTGAAAAAATTTTAGAACCACAAGCAGAGATTAAAGACGAGATCATTGGAGCTTTATCTGCTGGCAAAGGAATCGTTGATTATGGTATAGGCTCTGCAAAAGGTGCTGTTGGCCCAAGGGCGCTCAACAACGACGAACGTCTTGCTGTGGGTTTGCCAGCGAATGAGCTTATGACCGGGGATTTAGGTGTTTAACAAAAAATTTCAATTATCTTTTGAACGGCTGGTTTATTTTCACGCTCAACAGCATCATGCCATGCGTTTAAAAATAGTTCAAAATCGGGTATTCCATACAGATTTGCTAATTTAGGTAATTCTGTAAAGAGTGCCGGAAACTCTCTAAAAATAGGGAGTAGCAGTGTTGCTAAGTATCTATTTTTAGGGCGGTCTGTAGAATTTCGGATAAGATGAATGATTTCGTCGGATTGATATTTTACTAATCTTTTGTGATTGAAGACTTCAATATCAAGTAGGCTTTCTTGGCTGTATTGCAAATATGGCATACTCCTTGAATGTTTATCCCATATGTTTTGATTTGAATATTCTTCTAAAAAATAATGAGCTGTCATTTCACAAATCACTTCCTCGAACCAAAACATCGTCCGCTGCTTAGAACTGGCATTAATGTAAAAATGGCACAACTCATGAGCTACTTGGTAAACGTTTCTGGCATAGAGGTCTGAACCTTCGGTTGATAAAAAAATGATGTGATTATCTGCAAATGTCATCGGTGCATCGACGATTTCAGCATCAACAATATATAATTTCTTATCAACAATACCAGGGAAAATCTTATTTGCTATATGAGGTAGATTAAGCATTATGAGTGGGTGGACACTCTTAGAGACACCATAGAAATAAAACCAATCTTTAGCATTAGGTAATTGAAATCTAAACATAATTTTTCTCCAATCATTTTTATTGTCTCTATTATACAAAATTTAGAAAGGGAAAGTAAATGCAAGAAATAACGTTATCTGACAATTTAGCGCAGATTGAATTGGAAATACAACACCACAAACAAATAGCTGGGCAATCGATTTGGGAAATTGGTAGACGATTAAAACATGTTAAAGAAAATGACCTGACACACGGGCAATTTCGGCAGTGGCACGAAAGTATCGGGATTGACAAAGACTTCGCTTATAAATCGATGAAGATTGTCGAAGAATTGCCAAATGTCGAAACGTTACGACATTTAGGGACAACTGCCCTACACCTCATCGCAACCCTTCCAGAGGAAGAAAAGCAAGAGCAAATCGAAAAGATTGAGCAAGGGGACACACCGACAGTCAGAGAACTGCAAGAGGTCAAACGAAAACTAAAACTCAAAGACCAAGCACTAGAAACGGTTAAAGGCGAGCTTGAGCGTGCTAAAGCAGTCAAACCGATTGAAAAGGTAATCGAAAAGGAAGTTATCCCAGACGATTACAAGGCTACGCAAAACCTTAACAAGCAATTGCTAGGAAAGAACAAAGACCTATCGGACGAGCTTGATTCGGTCAAAAGAAGTTTGCGACTTAAAGAAGCGTCTTATGAAATGCTTGAAAAAGAAACCTCGGAAGCACTAGCTTTGAAAGAGTCTATCGAACACCTACGAGCTGATAAAGAAAAGCTAGAAAATAGCGTTACTAACATCTTCACACTCAGCAACTTAGTGTCAGAATTTGAAGATTTCTTTGATAGCAAAATGGCACCGCTCAGATTTAAAACCCTTATCCAAGGGATTGGCAAGGATGCTCAGATTGAGAAATTAAGAGACATCTTGACGCTAACTGAAAATTGGTTAGAGGAAATGAACAAAATTATTCCAGAAAGTGGAAGAACAATCATAGAAGGAGAAATTATCAATGAGTAAGAAGAATAAGAAAAAAGACAACCTGCTCGCTGAAACAGTCGAAATGCAGAAAAGACAAGCTATGAATCTTGTTGCCCAAAGCACAGTTAACCAACAGCTTTTGGAAGAAGTTATCGGGATCAAAGAAGAAATGGACAGAAATGTTAAGAAGACGAATCAAAAACTCACGGACATTGAGTTGCTGGTTGAAGAAGTCAATAAGAAAGTCCATATCGACGATGGTGAAGCTACTAAAATCAAGAGCATTGTCTTTAGTAAAGCTGGTGTTTTTGCAGACATGTACTTCAATGAGCAGGAAACACACCCTAGCGACAACTTGTTCGCTTCCAAGAAAGGTCAGTTTATCCGCTTGATGTACTCACGCTTGAAGAAAGCCTTTAACGTGACTAAGTACACTAACATCAAGCACGTTGAAGCTGAGAAAGCAATCCAGTTCTTGAGAGATTTATCTTACGACGACTTCACACCATTTGAAATTCGTGAGACGCCAAAACAAAAAGAGCTTATCGCTCTTGAAAACGGATTGAAAGAAATCGGGTGACGCTTATGGAAATAACCTACAAACCGGTCGGGATCAACGAAACGGCCGAGTGGGGAGACTATGACCACCTCATGCAGCGGTGGGAAGGCCTTGGGAAGTCGATGGCAAAGAACCTCATTAGAGAAATGAGGGAAAACAAAGATTTTCAAAAGTATGTGTTCAACCCAACACATAAGCTGGTTTTCATCAACTACGAAGGCTTCAAGTCCTTCATAGAATGGAAAACCAGAAATAGATTTAAGTAACATTAAGGAGCGAAACATGAAAAACAATCATTACATAAAAAGATTGGTGGCGTGTGTTATCCAATTCGACAAAAATTTCCACAAGATGGAAGGTGGCATCCCTGCTCTCGACAACATTACGGAGTTAATCCTCTACATCAATCAGACGTTGGATGTTTCAAAAAAAGCAAAGAGCGAACTAGATGACATTGATACAAAATGTCTGATGTACAGAGATGTTTGCAGCAAACCAGACACATCAGACGATAAATGTAAAGATTTGTTTCAAGATGCAGCAATTGATTTCGTTGCCGTTTGTAGGACACACGACATCTTAGACATTTAAGAAAGAACACCCCTAGCCGTAGCAGCGAGCTAGTGCGGTTAGGGAAAGAAAGGAATTAAAAATGAAAAAACTATTTAAATGGCTCTTTGTAAAAGAGCAAGCAGAAACAGTAGAGGTTCCAGCTTGGACTTTTGAGAAAAACGCATCGGAGCCTAGTCGAGATCGTTATAACAAAATACACGGATTGGGAGAAACATTGATTTGAAACATCTATTAAAGTTCTTATTCGGCAAGAAAAAGCCAAAACAAAAAGAGTATTTCTTTGAAGTGGTGGAAACCCCAGAGGAAAAACAAGAGCGGCTTAAACAGAAATATAGCAAATAGTAGCCATCTTTCAGCGTGCAGCCATGACCTCGTCGTGGAGTGCATCTTATACCCATAATTTTTCCCCAAAAATTAACACTTTACTACCAACACAAAAATCTTTCTAAAAAACATATTTACAAAGCGGCGAGGTTGTGGGTGCACGCTGAGAGCACTAAAAAAGCACAGGTAAGGGCCTGTGCAAGAAAAAAACATCTATACAAGGAGTATACCATGAAATCATTCAACACTCAAACAATCGCAAAAACTGGATTCACTAAAAGCAAAGCATTTGGATTGTGTGGCACACTTGCCATTGCTACAGCTTTATTGATTGGGTCTGGCACAGTATCAGCAGACGAAACCACTCAACCAGTGGTGGACACACAACCAACTGCAGCTAACGTCTACACCGCTGATAACGGCGGCAACATTACAGTGACACCGTCTGAAACAGTGGCACCAGTGGAAACACCAGCGGTTGCTACCGAATCAGCACCAGTGACAGAAGCACCAGCAACAACTACAGAAGTAACTCAACCAGTCGCTGAAACACCAGCGGCACCTACTACAGTTACTAAAACGGGCGACACTATCAATGTCGAAAACCCAAACGTTGAGGTTACTTTCCCTAGCGGCAACGGAAAATATAGCCCATTCGAAGTCGAGTATAAAGATATTGAGTTTCCAGATAGCATGCCTATCAATGAGGGCGACAAGGTAGTAACTGAGCTTCCAAAAGAAATTGGGCTTCAAACATCATTCGATTTCGACGTTTATAACAACGAGAATATCGTTGGCAAAGCGAACGCTGATGCTCAAGCTCGCAAGATTACAACTACATTCAATAATTACTTCACTGAACATCCATTGAATAAAAAGATGTCTTTGAAGTTCGACGCTAAATGGCTTGATATTGTTGAGCCGGGTAAACCTGTTACCGTTAACTTCAACGGAACAGTCAAGACCTTTGAAATTGCTGACGGAAACCCAATTCCAACAGACGAATTGCTTTCAAAATGGGGTTGGCAAGACAAGAATGATCCACAGATTATTAACTGGACACTACGCTTAAATACTGCTCGTCAAGTCCTTAACAATGCAGTGTTATCTGATACATGGTCCAACAATCAACAATTTGTTGACGGTTCACAAAACATCTATTTCGTAAAAGACCCACTCGATTGGACTGTTATCGACCATTCAGCAAAAGATTATCTTGAATCATGGAATGTAAGAGCTGACGGTTTTGACGCCAAATTCAAAGAGTTTAACCGCATCATGTATATTGGTTACCAAACTCGATTGAAGACGGCAGTTAAAGATAGCACAAACCCAACGAACAAGGCGACTCTGACTGCTGATAGCAGCACAAGTAATTCAAGTTCCAAAGTGCAGCTAGTCGGTGGCCGCGGGGATGCCAGCGGTGAGAACAAGCCGGAACCAACGTTTGAAATTCCTCGTGAAGCTCCAAAAGTTGAAATCCCTGAATTTAACGGTGGCATTCCGGGTATTCCTGAAGAACGTGTAAAACCAGAATATACTGAGCCAATCGGAACAGTACCGAACGAAGCGCCAGTTTTGGATAAACCAGAGTGGAACGGCGGAACAGTACCGTTCGACGCTCCGAAATACGATAAGCCCGAATGGAACGGGGGCGTTATTCCTAATGATGCGCCACAGTATGATAAACCCGAATGGCATGGCGGAACAACTCCATTCGATGCACCTAGCATTGATAAGCCAGAATGGTCTGGAGGTGTCGTACCATTTGATGCACCAGTTTTGGACTTGCCAGAATTGGAAATTCCAGTAGAGCCAGAAAAACCAGTAACACCGACACAAAATAAACCTCAAAAACCTAGCACGCCAGCGGAGCGTTCTAATGGCAAAGCGGCACAATCTGTCGCAGTATCCTACAACCTCGCACCAGCGAGCAAAGAGGTACCAAAAACAGCCGTTTATGGTGGTACTCTACCAAGTACCGGCGAGAAAGAGGGCATCGCTAGCACTTTAGGGCTGGTAGTAATTGCTGCAGGCATCACAACTTTGGGATTGAGTTTCAAGAAATATAACGAAGGTGAGGAAGAATAATCATGAAAGAAAATAACAAACGAGTCGTATTTTACAGTGCTGAAAAAGATGGATTCCTTGAAAGTTACAAGGACAGAGGAAGCCTAGTGTTTAAAGCAGTTTTTGACGAACGTCTTTGGAAAGCACTACAGTTACCGATTGAGTTTTACGAAAAACAAAAAAACGAGCTCGACAAACTTGCTGAGGCGTTTGGTTGTGAAGTGCTTATCGTGGAAGCCGAATACAATGTAACTAAACTTGATGGATCAGACTTCGAACGTACAGAGCGTGAAGGATCCTTTAAGAATGGAATCGAAGCGCTTATGGAATTATTGACTAATTAACAAATTAAGCAGCGGTGGGAGGGAGGCATTAAATATGGCAGACAATCAAAAATACTATTACATGAGACTCAAGCAAGATTTCTTCGAAACAGAGGAAATGATAATCCTTGAGTCGATGCAAGATGGCTATCTGTATAGCAACATCTTGCTAAAACTGTACTTAAGAAGTTTAAAGCGTGATGGTAAATTGATGTTCAATGACACAATTCCATATAGTGCAGAGGTCTTAGCTACAGTTACACGGCATAGCGTCGGGACGATTGAGAAAGCTATGGATGTTTTCCAAAAACTCGGTTTGGTCGAAGTAATGGATGATGGTGCTATCTATATGTTGCAGATTCAAAACTTCATCGGTAAGAGTTCGACGGAAGCTGAACGAAAACGACGCTATCGAGACAAAATCAAGCTTGAAAAAAGCGACAACCAAGCGGTTTTAGAAGACGTGGGACATTTGTCCACCATAGGAGTGGGACATTTGTCCGGACATTCGTCCACCAGAGATAGAGATAGAGATAGAGATAGAGATAGAGATAGAAAAGAGATAGAAGAAGTAGAGAATAGAAAGCTATCTTCTGCTGCTGATAAATCAGATTTCAATATCTTTGACTATTATCAAAATCGAATCGGTCTATTAGATGGTTTCCAACTTCAACAGATTGAAGCCTATCAAGCTATTGATGGATTAGAGCCAGATTTAATCAAAATAGCCATTGATAAAGCTGCTGACAATTCCAAACGCTCTTTTGGCTATGTCAACTCTATCTTGAAATCTTGGGCACAGAATGGAATTAAAACCGTAGCCCAACAGCGAGAGGAACAGAATAGTTTCCAATCCAATAAACCAAATAGCGATAAACCAAAATTTGGTCCAGCTTGTAGCAAATATTAGAGGTGATGCTTATGAGCTTAGAGCAAACAGCCAAGCAAATGCGCAAGCAGTATATGACGGTTAGCGATAAATACTGCGACAAGCACCAAAGGCACTATGTCACGATTCAGTTTCCGAACTCAAAACCCTACACAGTGTGTGAGCTGTGCCACAGGGAAGAACAAGATCAACAGAACGCTATCAAAGCACAAGAGCAGTACGAACGAGAGCAAGAGCAGAAACGCTTGTACTTCCTCAAAGATTTCAGCTTGCTGGATGACGATTTGAAAAACGCTAGTTTTGACAATTACAAGGCAGTAACCAGAGAACAGAAAGAAGACTTGAAGAATGTCAGAAATCAACTTAAAGGCTATCTTGACGGTCAAGGCTACAACATTGTTTTAATTGGCGATACTGGAGTGGGCAAAAGCCACCTAGCATATTCAGCACTTAAAGCTTTGTCTGATCACACGAAAAAGATGGGGCTATTCATCAACGTGGTTGACCTATTAGCCAAAATCAAAGAGGATTTCAGTCTTGAAGCTGAATATATCAGACGCATTTCGGAAGCTGAATGGCTAGTGCTCGACGATTTAGGCACTGAAAAAGTGACAGAGTGGTCTAACGGTATCTTGTACAGCATTTTAAACAAGCGTACCAAAACTATCATTACCACCAACCTAAGCCCACGAGACATCATGGGCGCTTATGGAAAGCGTGTCTATTCTCGAGTTTTCAAGAAGACAGGACTTGGAACGACGAATGAGCATGTTTATCAGTTTAAGACACAACAAGATAAGAGGATGATGCTTTGACAGAAACGGAAGTAAAACTAAAACTCTTTGAAGACTACGAGCGTATTCATGGGCTTGTGTTTTCGAAAGAGCACAAACAGAAAATGATGGATGATTTAGATCTATATTCGTTCATCGAGAAAATCAATGAATATATGTATTTCGCTAAGAAATCAACGCAGATTTTTAGCGCACACTAAAGGAAGACAAGATATGACAAATCAACTACAAACACAAAACAAAAGGGATATTTCAACAGATACAAGCGCTTGGACGTTTCAAGATATCAAACGATACTACGACCCACAAGATTTGCTGACAGAAAAACAAGTTGGGCAAGCTTTGTCATTGATTAAAGGGCGAAATCTCAACCCATTGCTAAACGAGGTCTATATCGTAGCTTACAAAAAGAAAAATGGTGGGGCTGAATTTAGCTTAATCGTCTCAAAAGAAGCATTCTTGAAGCGCGCAGCACAAAACCCGAACTATGAAGGCTTTGAAGCCGGAGTGGTAGTTGTTGACGATTTTGGTGATATGGTAGAGCGAAAAGGGGCGCTGCTACTACCTAACGACACGCTCGTTGGTGGTTGGGCAAGAGTTTACCGCAAGAATTTCAAGGTTCCTGTAGAGGTTTTCGTTAGTCGTGAAGAATACGACAAAAAGCAAAGCACTTGGAACGCTATGCCAGCTACCATGATTAGAAAAACCGCTCTTGTCAACGCCTTACGTGAAGCTTTTCCAGAGGATTTAGGAAATATGTACACTGAAGACGATGGCGGTGAAACATTCGACAGAATCAAAGATGTAACGCCACAAGAGACACAAGAGGACGTTAGAGCTCGTAAGTTAGCGCAAATCGAACAAATGAAGCAAGAACAAACGCATTTCCAACAAACAAGTGAAAGCAATTCTCAACCGGTTGCCAACTCACAAAACGAGCCAGTTCAAGGCGAACTTCTCGACTACTAACGAGGTGTGAATAATGCAAGAATTACAAGTTAATATTGAACAAGCCAAAGTTGAGATTGTAGGTCAAGAGGTTTTTGAAAAAGGAATTGCTGATGTAGTTGCTAAATATCAAAATTACACAGTCACCGCTGGCACCATTAAAGACGACAAGAAAATCTTGGCTGAATTACGAAAATTAACCAAGCAAATTTCAGACGAACGTATCAAAATCAAGAATGAGTTATCAAAACCAGCGACGGATTTTGAAAAATATATCAAGGAAACAGAGAAACCTCTTAAAAACATTATCAACCAAATCGCAAATGATGTGAAAGAGTTCGAAAACCATCAAAAAGCACTGAGATTGGACACGGTTAAAAGTTATTTAGCTAACAAAGCCAGCGACTATATGATTGACCCTCGTATTTTTGATGAAAAAGCAACGGAATACATCAAAAATGGCGATTTTATGGCGGACGGTGTAACTCTTAAAAAAGCGACTATGAAGGCATTAGATGACATGGTTACTTTTGAATATCAAAAGCAAGAGGAACTCAAGAAAGCCACTCAATCCATATCTGGGCTCTGTTCAGAATACGGAATGACCGACCAACCGTATATCCGCATGCTTCAAAATCTGACATTGGCAGAGGTGTTAGATCAGATTCGTTCAGACCATGCTTTTGAATTGCAAAAACAAGAAGCTGAGCGCCAAAGACAAGAACAAGAAGCATTGCGACAAGCTGAGTTGCAAAATCAAAAAGAAAAGATTGCAGAAACGAAACCAACGGCATTAGTTGTCGATTCAGAAACAGGCGAAATTATCGAAAACACGCCAATAACCGAGGAAGCCAACACCCCAGAGCCAAAACGTTATCGCCAAAAAATGACACTTGAAGTCTACTTTGAAGATTCAGACGACAAAGACAGATTCAAGCGCCTGCTTAGCGAAAACGGATGGGAATACAAACAAAACTACACCGTCAGCGGCTATCAAAACATAGCTAGTGTGAGTGAAGAAGAACTGAAAACACATTTAAGTTAATGTCAGATTCAAAGATCTAAAGAACCAAAAAAATTCTAGGAGAAAATCAATGATTAATTCGACCGTAATCGTTGGGCGCTTAACCCGTGACCCAGAACTAAAATACACGACCAGCAATATTGCAGTAGCTACATTCAGTCTTGCGGTTAACCGTAACTTCAAGGACGCTAACGGCGAGCGTGAAACCGACTTTATTAACTGCGTTATCTGGCGTCAGCAAGCCGAGAATTTGGCTAACTGGGCTAAGAAGGGCGCATTGATTGGAATCACTGGACGCATTCAGACCCGTAGCTATGAAAATCAACAAGGTCAACGTGTTTACGTAACTGAAGTTGTCGCTGATAAT
>OGKA01001994.1_pt1 | contig 14018 bp, 10 predicted proteins | sample 1572211 | NCBI WGS metagenome assembly OGKA01 (sample SAMEA2582125, study PRJEB24529) | metagenome | biome: Human gut stool | place: China | collected 2011
GTGAAAGCTTAGACATATCCTCGGTGGATACGATTCGTGCTGGATTAGAACAATTCGTAAACAAAATGATTGAACATCCAGACATATATGAGGCGGGTTTGGTACAAGCCAATGAAGACTTTGGACATAAACGGATGATTGATTCGATTATTAATGTATAGAATAAGTAAGGAGAGTGTATGTTTCAATATATAAAGGACCAATGGGCTAATGGTCGAGCTATTTATGGGAAAAAATCGTGGCGTGAAACACGTCGCGTAATCTTGCATTTCTTGCGAACTGTAGGCCACAAACAAGAGATGATGGAATACAAGGCTTTTTTTGAAAGCTACGCACCAGATCAACATATTTTAGATAAACAAGAAGGCCTCTATGAATTGATGAGCCGTATTTTCTTGTTTAAAGAATCTACCTTGCGTGAACGCATTGATGCGGTAAAGAATCACTTTACGGCATTAGAAGACGTATTTACGCCAGAGACTATCGAAATGCTATATAATCCGGATGAGCTAAAACCGGAAGGATTAAAACAAGGCATTCTGCTATGGGAAGATACCGACTTAAACATGACCGCACACCTTAACTTTATGACCGGTCAACGTAAGGAAGGTTTGTTTACCATTCTGTTACAACTAGGCGACCAAGGCGTATACCATGCGAATATCCGCCTCGGCAAAGGTCTAGAAGGGGAACCAGCATTGTGGATTGGTACTATTCAAGGGTATAAAGATGGCCTTGATAATGCAAAACATATTACAAAGAAAATGTTTGGCTATCGTCCAAAAAACTTTATCGTATTTTTGATTCGGGAACTCGCTAAATACTGTAAAGTACAATCCATGTACGCCGTATCTGACGAAGGTTTCTACGCCAATACACACATGGTGCGCGGCCATAAGGCAAAAGTAGCTGAACTCGATCCATTGTGGGAAGACATTGGCGGTACAGTTACACAAGATCCACGGTTCTTTAAAATTCCATTGGAAGAATACAGAAAACCTATTGAAGAAATCAAATCACAAAAACGTAGTCAATATCGGAAGAGATATGAACTATTAGATCAGTACGAAGAACAAATTAAAGGGAATATAAAACAATATTTAAAATAAATGGGGTTAAAGATGGGGGCAGACGGTAAAAAGAAAATATGTCACATTCGATTTAATGCATCAGATACGCCTGCACGGGCATTTCAAGATTGTGGTATGTTTTTATACACTTTGGCTAAAGATTTTAATTGGGAATCAACCTATGTTTTTTATAAAACTAGACCTCAAGAAACTGAGTGGAATCAAACTTTTTTGAAATATGTAACACCAGTCTGTCTTGGGGAAACTGATGATTTAGATTATAAAAAACAGGTATCATTAGCAAAGCAATTTATTCGGGAACATATTCAAGAATATGATGCAATTATGCTATTTCATTATGGTAGTACAGCTTGGAAATTAGCAAAACTATGTAAGAAGTATAATCCAAACGTAGTTGTGTATATAAAATTAGATATGGGGATTGGTGGCTTTAATCATTTTTGTAATAATGGTCCATTCCAAACTATTAAAAATTGGTTTGAGAAAATAAAAAGCTCGTATGTAGATGTTTTTACCGTAGAAACTAAGTCTTATTATAAAGAGTTAAAAAAGACATCTGTATTTAAAAATCGTATAGAATACTTGCCAAATGGGGTTTCTTTATTAGATATAGATTTAACTGAGCTTGACACTTTACCAAAAGAAAATATTGTTGTTACTGTAGGAAGATTAGGTACTTACGAAAAAAATAATACTTTATTGTTAAATGCTATAAGAAATTTACCGATAGAATTAGTAAAAAAATGGGAGTTTTTATTAATCGGTCCCTCAACTCAAGAGTTTTCTAAGGAAGTTGCTTTATTTAAAGAAAAAAATCCAGCCATAGCTAATTGTATTAATATGACTGGTGAAATAAATGATAGGAATACATTATATTCTTATTTAAGACGTGCTAAGATTATTTGTATGACTAGTTTAAGTGAAAGCACTTGTATATCTACTTTAGAAGGAATGTATTTTGGTACATATCCTGTAATTACAAATTATAGTGATTTTACTCTAGATACTACTAATAATAATAAAGTTGGTTGTATTGTAGAGAATAAAAATATAAACACACTAGTTAGTTCTTTAAAACATGTAATGAGTGATGATAATTTATATTGTAAAGGATTAGAAAGTCAATTTTATGTAAGATCAGTATTTGATTATGGAGTATTAACTAAATCTCTTGATAGTATTTTACGACGATATATAAAAGGATAATAAATAGTTTTAGTTGGGGGATAGAATGGAGAAAGCTAAATCTATTCTGTATGTGGTTAGTAGAGAGATACAGTTAATGACTGTATTAAATTTATGCCAAAAAACGAATGAAAATAAGGACTTACTCTTTGTAAATTATAATTCAAATAAATGGAATAAGTTGGTTAAGAGACTTATTGATAAAGATATCTTTAATAATATATATATATATAATAAAAATGAACTGATAGAAAATAATACTAATAATCAATGGTTACAAAAAGATGTGATACATTCTTTTGATTGTAATAATAGATTTTCTATTGATAGGTATATGTCTATTTTTACTAGTGATATAACAATTTTAGATAAATATTCACAGAAAATTAGAGAATTAGCTATTAGTATAAAACTCTTTGATGAAGGTGTTTTATCTTATTTTGACTCATATATTGAACAATGTAATAATTTTATAGAATGTAAAGATATTTATTTATATGATCCAAGATTAGCGAATTATTCTAAAAAATATAATTTATATAAGATAGAGAAAATATCGAGTAGGAATAAAGAATTAATTGAGTTATATAATTATATATTTAATTATAAAGAATTATTAATAGGAAACGGTTTATTAGAAATATTTTTCTCTCAGCCTTTTAAATTTGAGTTATCATTAAAAGCTAAAATTAGACAATTATTTCATTTGTTTCAGAATCGATCAATTGGTGAATATGTTGATTATGAAACAGCGCGTTGTCAGGATAATTTTATTAATCAGATACGGATAAAAAAACCAAATTTATTAAGAAAAAAACATCCTATAGAATCTGATATTGAAAATACAGTAGATATAGATTACCCATGGGAATTATATTTATTAAATAATGGTAGGGTAAAAGTTAAACAATATTCTTTATATTCTAGTGTGTTATGTTGTCATATGATTTTAAATGAATCATATAATATAAAGAGTTATTATTTATATCCATATGTAGTTAAGTTGATTAGTGAAAAATATAAAATTGACAATAGTACATTAATAAATGAATTAACTCAATTCTTTAATAAAGCAGAAAAATTGGGGTATGTTACTTCGGTTAAAAATTTACATGATTTAGGGGAAGCAATAAATGAAGAAATTTAATATTGGACATATTGAGGTAGGGAATGGATGTTTACCACTCATTATTCCTGAAATTGGTATTAATCATAATGGTTCATTATCTGTAGCCAAAGAAATGGTATATGCTGCATATAAAGCAGGTGCATCTCTTGTTAAACATCAAACACATGTTGTAGAAGATGAAATGAGCCATGCTGCACAGTCTGTTATTCCTGGTAATGCTGATATTTCTATTTATGAAATAATGGATAAGGCTGCTTTAAATGAATCTGAAGAGTATGAATTAATGAAGTATACAGAATCCTTGGGGATGGAGTTTATAAGTACACCTTTTTCAAGAGCGGCTGCAGATAGGCTAGAATCATTTGGTGTTAAGGGATATAAAATTGGATCAGGGGAAATGAATAATTTTCCTTTGTTAAAACATATTGCTAGCTTTGGAAAACCTATGATTGTTTCTACCGGTATGAATGATTTGAATAGTGTCAATAAAGCTGTTGAAATATTAAGAGATAGTAATGTTGATTTTGCATTATTACATACTACAAATTTATATCCTACTAAGCCTGAGTGGGTTAGGCTCGGTGCAATGCAAGAGATGATGCAGGCGTTTCCTGATATTCCTATTGGCTTGTCAGACCACACATTAAATAATAACTCTAGCATTGCTGCAATGGCTTTAGGGGCTAAAATTATTGAACGCCATTTTACAGATACAAGAAATAGAAAAGGACCTGATATTATTTGCTCTATGGATAAAAGTGATTTAGCAAATCTGATAAATGCTGCAAAAGAAATACCATTAATGTTAGGTGGTATAAAAGCACCTATACAAGAGGAACAAGTAACTATTGATTTTGCCTTTGCAACTGTAGTTAGTATACAAGATATAAAACCTGGCGAAAAATTAACTAAACAAAATATTTGGGTAAAAAGACCTGGGACTGGAAAAATCTTAGCTAAAGATTTTGAATTATTATTAGGGAAAACTGCTACATGTTATATTAAATCTGATACACATTTAGATTATGGGATGTTTGAATAGGGGTCATATTTTGAGAGGGGAAGTTTTTTTGAGGCGGATTCTTTTTATAACAGGAACTAGAGCTGATTATGGGAAAATAAAACCATTGCTAAATATAATATCAAAAAGTAAAGGTTTTGAGTCTTATATCTATGTAACAGGGATGCATTTATTAGAAAGTCGTGGTAATACTTATCATGAAATTTTAAAAGATGGTTTTGATAAAGTCTATATTGCTAAAGAGAATATACCAACTTCAAATACTAGTTTTGATATGGGTAGGACTATAACTAATTTAACTAAATATGTTTTAGAAAATAAACCAGATAGCATTGTTGTTCATGGTGATAGGCCTGATGCATTGGCGGGAGCTATTGTTGGAGCATTTAATAATATTCGTGTTATTCATATTGAGGGTGGTGAAGTTTCAGGGACAATTGATGAATCCATACGGCATGCAATAACAAAATTGTCACATATTCATTTTGTTGCAAATGAAGATGCAAAAAAAAGATTGATATTATTAGGTGAAAATAAAGATTATATCAAAGTCATAGGTTCTCCTGATATAGATATCATAAAGAGTGTTAAATTGCCATCTATTGAATCAGTTAAAAAGCATTATGATATACCTTTTGAAAATTATGGTATTTTATTATTTCACCCTGTTACAACTGAAGTAGACTTAATTAAAAATCAAATTAAGAATATTGTAGAAGCATGTAAACAGTCGAACAAGAATTTTATAGTTATATATCCGAATAATGATTTAGGTAGTCATTATATTATTGATGAATATCACAGTTTAGATAATAAAAGAAATTTTAGAGTATTCCCTTCTGTTAGATTTGAATCCTTTGTTGTTTTACTTAAATATGCAGATTTTATAATCGGTAATTCAAGTGCGGGCGTCAGAGAAGCACCTTATTTTGGTATTGAAACAATTGATATAGGATCAAGACAAGAAGGGCGATATGATAAAAGAAAAGAGACTACAATACATCACGTAGAGTGTGTTTCGAGTGATCTTTTAGAATCGATTAAAGCTGTAAGGAAGCATAAAGAAGCAAATTTAAATTGGGGTGAAGGAAATAGTGCTGAATTATTTCTAAATGAAATTAAGAATGAAGAATTCTGGAATATTCCGCTACAAAAAAAATTAACTTATGATTTGTAAATGGGGAAGTTAGATGTTTAATGATAAGAGAATTTTAGCCATTATTCCGGCTAGAGAAGGTAGTAAGGGTATTGTTAATAAAAATATAATTGATTTAAATAATAAACCATTAATTGCATATTCTATTGAAGCTGCTAAAGAATCAAACTATATAGATGATGTTATTGTTAGTACAGATGGTGAAGAGATTAAATCTGTTAGTTTAAAATATGGTGCAGAAGTTCCTTTTTTTAGGCCTAAATCCTTAGCTACTGATAATTCAAAAACTATTGATAGTATCATATATACAATTAATAGATTACGCGATATGGGACGAGAGTATGATGTATTGATTTTATTACAACCAACTTCTCCAATGCGTACAGTAAAACATATTGATGAGTCTTTGTCGTTATTTTTTAAAAATAATCAAGAATCACTAGTTAGTGTAAATCAAATTGATATTTCACCAATATTAGTTAGAACTATTAAAAATGGTAAATTACTCTCCATATTAAATCAAAACAGTACTGTTAGACGTCAAGATATGGATTTTTATTATAAGATAAACGGTGCAATATATATAAATTGTATTAATGAAGTTGATGAAAATTTAAGCTTTAATGATAATGTGATACCATATATTATGGATAATACGTATAGTATTGATATAGATACGATTGAAGATTTGCAGCTAGCACGTCAAAAACTAAAAAGCTTATAAATTTATATTATTATTATTTTGGGGGAGTAAATGGGGAATTTTGATAAAGATGGTGATAGTAGTTTTTCCTATACATCTTTTTTTGGGGGATGTAAATTATTAGTAATCGTGCCTCATCAAGATGATGAGATTAATGTTGCAGGTAGTACAATTATAGGATCTATTGCAGAAGGTTTAGATGTTTCATTAGCATTTATGACAAATGGTGACTGGGAGTATGATGTACCACTCCGTAATAATGAAGCAATTGATGCAGCTAAAATATTAGGCTTATCTTCACAAAATATTTATTTTCTTGATTATCCAGACTGTGGATATGATACCTATTCTGTATATGAGCATAAGGATAGTATTTTTAATTATAGAAATCGAAATATTTCTTGGAAAATTTTATTGCAGGATATAGAGCATTTGATAGTAAGTGTGCAACCTCATTCTATTATATGTACCGGGTTTGACTCGCATCGTGATCATAGGCAATGTGAAGAAGCTGTTTTAACAGTAATGAAAAAACTATGGAAACGTGGTAGTACTATAAGATTATATACGACATTTGCTTATGGAAATGCTTATGAATCTATTGATGATTGGAGATCTACTCATTGGTGCTCTTCTGTAATGAATCCTAAAAGTCATCCAGAACAGTGGTCTACTCCTAGTAAGGATTTATCATGGGAAAGTCGTTTACGTATTCCAATACCAAAATCGTGTAGAGGCAATATATTAATTAAAAATCCAATATATTTAGCATTAACAGCACACGCATCACAAGCTGCTTATAGGCATAGTATGCAATTAATTAATAGTGATCAAGTTTATTGGTATAGGGGACCCGAAATAAATGATAACATTAATAAACCTTATTATTTACAAATTTTAATAAATCAACAGTTTGCTTATGAATGGATAACATATAAGGGTGAGAAAAAAGCAGATATATCTATATATTTAGGTAGTTTAAAGAATGGCAAAGAAATATCATCTGAAAATTCTAATTTAATATGGTATTGTAATGGAGTGTTTATCAATTCATGTACTTACGAGAATATACTTGATTTTATGGCTAATAATAATCTAGATAAAGTACATTTAAGATGTGAATTAAAAAATATTCCTGATATATACTGTGAGTGTATATTAAAAAAAGGTACATATTGGGATAGATTTACTTTAGGCATTCATTGGATAAAAGATTGGATTTTATACAAATGGGATCATCATAAGCGTAAGAAAAAATATAAGAAAATAAGAAAAACTAGGAGAGTTTTTTCTATATAGAATGTTGGGGAATAATAGATGAATATTATTTTATTAATTAAGGATTTTGCAGTAGGAAAGAAATTCGATAAATCAGGGATGCCGAATCAAAGTGGTGGTGAAAAACATGGTTTAAATCATGCAAAAGAATTGATTCGGCTAGGCCATCATGTAACAATTATGGCTAAGAAAAAGTATTGGTTTACTAAAGTTCGTGAATTATATGATGGTTGTATTGATTTAGTCCGATTACATGGATTAATCAGATGGTTTGAAATATTTTTGCGTTTATTAACAACGCACCGTAAAACTGATGCTTTTTATATTATAGGAAGACCTAAATTTTCAGTATGGGCTATATTATATGCTAAATTGACAGATAAGCCTGTTACATTAGCTTTAACGGGGAAGGCTGAAGTATTTAATAATAAGCAATCATTTAGAGAAAAATTATTTGCATCTTGTGATAATTATATTGCTACAACACATGAAATTAAAGAAAGTTTTATTAAAGATGCTCATATCAATCCAGATAAAATATCGGTTATTCCACATGGTATAGATATAAAGAAATATCCTTTTGTTTCCTATGAAGATAGATGTATAGCAAAACAACAAGCAGGCTTAGATAGCGTTATTCCTAATTTATTATTCTGTGCTCGTGTAGCACCTAATAAAGGAATTCTTATAGCTTTAGAGGTTTGGAAACAAATATATGAACACTATCCAGATAGTAAATTCTATATAGTTGGTGGTGGTGATAATACATTATTAGATGAGGCTCGAAGAGTAAGTGAGCAATGTAATAATTCGATTATTGTGGTCGGTGAAGTTGATGATGTTACACCATACCATAGACTGTCTGATGTATATATTTTTCCATCTGAGCATGAAGGATTACCTACATCTTTATTAGAAGCTATGAGTAGTGGTTTGGCTACCGTATGTTCTGATATTGGTGGGAATAATGATCTTATCTTTGATGATGTGACAGGGTATAGAGTACCTGTTAAAGATGTGAATGCTTATGTAGAAAAAATATCTAGGTTATTTGATGATATTGATTTACGCGAAAAAATGGGTAAATGCTCCTCAAAATATGTGGAAGACCATTGTTCATATGATGTAGTATCAAAAGAAATGGAATTAACTGTAACAAATAAAAGAGAAAAACCAATCGACATGCTTTCAGATAAACCGTTCATTAGTAATGTTAAATAACTATAACAGGATAGATTATGAATATATGTGTAACGGGTGGTGCAAGTTTTATAGGTTTGCATTTGGTGAATCGATTAATAGATAATAGACATACAGTTTTAGTGATAGATAATCTATCAAGTGGTAATAAAGATTCATTAATTCTAAAGCTCAGTTTATTGAAATGGATATTAGAGATTCAAATTTAAGCTCTATTATATGTGAGTTTAAACCAGCATACATAATTTCATGAGGATGCTCAGATAGAAGTTTCTATGTGATGGATTATATAAAACGTATGAATATTTTAAGGCTAATAAATAAATTAGTTACCTAAGATGTCATAAAGGAATATATATAATTGGAAATATTGAAATTAAGGAAAATTTTAAAAATCAATAAATAGTATATGGGAAGGTCTTGATTAAGACCTTCTTTTTAGTATTGAAAATTATGTTGATACAATAGAAATAGTGATACAATAAATAAAATAGATATTTCATAGTTTTGATATAGGGGGATACTATGTCATTAGAGCATGGTGGGAAAGCGGATAAAGACGGAAATAAATATGAATATGAGTGGGTAATATGTCAAATTCTTCAGGTAATAAAACGAAATATTAGGTCTTTTATTTGGGAACCTATTGGTCCTAGTTCAGATGGTGTCGATGTAAGCGTAATAAAGGAAGATTATTACGATTATCATCAGTGTAAAGCGAGTAATGCGGGAAAAGACTCTTGGACTATAAGTGATTTGAAAAAAAATAATATTATTAGTCGTTGGATTGATAAATTATCGATAAATGATAGCAACGAAGTTAGTCTTGTTTCTCCGTTAACATTTAAAGGGTTGGCTGATTTAAGTGATAAAGCTAGAAACTCAAATAATTGTGGTAAAGATTTTTATGATTATCAAATAGCAAAAGCGGGGAAAGATACTCGAAAACTCTTTGAGAGTATTTGTAGAGAGTTAATAGGTGATTTAGAGAAATATACAGATGATGATTATAATAGAATATTATCATATTTAAAACGAATAAATATAAGACAGATAAGTGATTCTACTCTTCATGAAATGAATATAAGCACCATAGAATCTCTATTTTTAACTAACAAAGATTTAGTTTATAAAAGTTTACTTACAACATTATTGAATGAAAATAATTATTCACATCCTATTGATAGTCAAATTATTGGAGATTGGTTAAATAGAAATAATTTACAATTAAGAAGTTTACGAAATGATAGTCAAGTTATAGGAAAGATTAAGTTATTAAATGATCGATTTAAAGCGAATTATTCTTTTTCTAAAAATGAATTTGTAGAACGCAATTGTTATGATGAATGTTATAAAATTGTTAATAAAAATGTATTTACAATTATTCATGGTAGTGCAGGTATTGGTAAATCAGGATTATTATTTTCTTTAATGCAAAAATGTGAAGCTAATCATCAACCATATGTTGCAATTAATTTAAAAGATTATAGTCCAGATAATAGCTTAGATACTTGGAGTCATGACAAATTGGATTTACCGATTAATTTAGTTGATGTTATACATCAAGTATATGAATATCAGTCTCCAATTATTATTTTAGACCAGTTAGATACTATGAGATGGACTTCTAGAAATTATCATGAATCTTACTGTATTTGTAGAGAAATTATTAATACTATTATGCGTATTAATGAAAATAGAAATTCTGCACCTATACGGCTTGTATTAGTGACACGATCCTATGATTTAGAATACTGTAAATATATAAAAGATATTACTGATAATGAATTATTTTTTAGATTTGAAGTTCGAAATTTATTAGATGATGAAATACATTTAGTAATTGGTGATGAATATAATCAATTAAATAAAAGGACGAAGCAATTATTAAAACGATTTTTAAATTTGAGAATTTGGCTGGATATTAAATCAAAATCTAATAACAGTAGTAGAAACTTTCAGACACAAAGTCAATTACTAGATACTTGGATATCTCAAATTAAGAAATCTATAGTAGAAAAGCTTGATATAAAAGATACCGATATTAATATTTGTATTCGTAAATTTTGTGAGTATTGTGTGACTAATCAAGTATTTTCAGTTCCATGTATAGTATTAGAGGATTATAGCACCATATTAAATCAATTGGAGTCAGAGGGCCTCATTATTAATGATAGATATAGTTATAGCTATATACATCAATCTGTATTTGATTATTTTATAGCTAAAGATATGCTGAAACAGTTATTAATGGGGAACTCTTTAGAGGAGATAATTGGATCAAAATCTGAACAAACACCATGGAGGCGATATCAAGTTCAGATGATGTTGGATCAATTATATAATAGTCAAGAAGCTATTAAGTTTTTAGAAGTTGGTGAAACTCTTTTAAGGTCCGAAAATATTAGATTTTATGTTAAACATGTTTTCTTTGAAATTATAGGTCAAATCGATGAGATTAATGAAAAAATAATATCATATATTAGTAAAAATTTCTTTGATGAAGAGTGGGGAATTTATTTACAAGAAGCTATAAGGGGGAATTTAATCCTTATAGAAAGATTAATTGAATTAAAAGTTTTCGAACGATTTCTTCTTAATCAAGAATCAATAAGAAAGGCTATATGGTTATTAAGAACAGTAGAGTGTAATACTAGTACTATTTGTACGGAGTTGATTGGTAAGATTTTTAAATTGTTTCCTGAGAGTAAGAGTGAATTTAGTAATATATTTTATAATGAATGCATCTATGATTGTGATGAATTTTTCCTATTAAGAGTTGAATATTATAAAGAGTTTTTTGATTCTTATAGTGTTATGGAAAATTTAAAATTACTAATAAAGAATAATGATTTTAGATTTTTTGAATTACTTAAAGTATCAATAGTACATGATAATATTGGTGAACCTTATAAAGATTATTCTACATTAGATGTGCATATATCAGTCGGTCAATTACAAAAATTGATTAAATTAATACCGTTAGATATTAATAATTTAGAGAATCGAAATTGGATTGCTAATAAACAAATATTTTCTTATAAGAGATTATTAGTGGAAATAATTAAGTCTGCAATACAAAATTTATGTGATATTGATGAGTCAAATATTTGGATATATATTAAGCAGCTTTGGAATGTTGATAACTATATATATAAAGAAATTATTTTATTTACATTTTCAATTATTTCAACTCAATATAGTGAAGAAATTCTGCAATACTTAGTCAATGATATAAAACAGAATATGTTTGATTATACTAGTAACAATGATAATGCACTAATTGTGGTTAAAAATGTAATTCATAAACATACTAGTACAGTTAAAAATGAAGCACTATCATATTTTATTGATAAAGTATTGAAATATATATCTAAATCTCATTTTAAATATATTCACAATGAACGAAATGGTAAGGTAAGATTTTCATATTTAAATGCTTATCATAGTTGTTGGGGGGCTTTTCAATATAATATTTTAAATAGTATTGATACTAGTCGATTAAATAAAAAGGTGAAAGGTATTATTAGTGTATTAAATAGAAAGTATCCAAATGGTATTGAAGTAGGGGTTAAGCCTAAAATAGTAAGTGGATATGTTAGATCCTCTATTCCTTTTAAAAATTTATCTATAATTGCTTGGAAAAAGCTTTTAACTAATAAGCAAATAGATATCAATCATACCAAACGAAGATATAATCAACTTTCATTAATAGAAAATAATACATCAACCATTTCTTATGCGTTATCACATAAGATAGAAGAAAAAACAAATGAAATGGTAAATTTAATTATATCTATTGGAAATGATACTAATATTGAATATATTGAATGTACACTTGCTAAGTTAACTGATGAAAAAGTTTTATCTAAGTTATCTGATGAAGAACTGTCTTTATTTATATCTCATATATGTACTAATTTTTTGAATGCTAGAGAAAATCTAACTAAGTATTTGATACAGCTGATAGATAAAAGAATTAATTTATATAAATATAGTTCCATTCGTGATTTTATAGAAGGTCTTTTTCGTAATAATTGCTTGGGCAGTATGAGGAATCCTAATATCAAAAAAGCTCAAGATTTAAATAGCTTTACAATGGAAGAACTTAATTCATCAAGGGGCTTATTTATTAGTCTTATATGTCATTTACTTGATACGGATTATATTACATTCGATTCATATAAGAATAAAATTCTATCCATAATGGATTTTAATTCCAATTTCGATAAGTATTTGTATCTAAAGTTTTTGATAAGTGGATATAATAAAAATAAAGATATAGGTAAAGAGATAGTTAATTCTTTATTATTAAATTGTTGGTTATGTAATAGTGAATATAACCATTTTCTACCAATGAGTTTATATAATGATGGATATAGAACATCAATAATATCTGTTGTTGAAGAATGCTATCACTCAGCAGATTCTGAGTTACGTCGGTTAGCAGATTATTGTATTCTAGACTTATATATGATAGATGCTGATGCTGTGAAATCATATATGCAGAATACTGATTCTTTGAAAACTCATAATCATTTGTACAATATGATGCAAATGGCTAATAGTTATTGGCAGTATGAAGAATATATTGATCGAATTAAAATCTGGTATATTATGATGCAGGAACAAAAATTAGATATTTTTAAAGGTATTAGTCAATTGTTTTTAAAAAAATTGATAGTACTGGGGAGGGATACAGAATTTGTTAATATAATATTTTCTGGTGGAGTTAGTAGCGCTTTGTTACATCAATTCATTGATTTTATAAAAGATAATAAATATAAAGTATCTGAAATATATGATCTTTTTATCAAAACAGTACAATTTATTATTCAACATCATGATGATCGCGAATTTGTATGTGTGTCGGCTTCTCTTGATGAATTATTAGCTTATGTATATGAGTTATCATGTAAAGAAGAACATTTGGATGGGCAACAACAATGTTTAGATTTTTGGGATGATATGTATAAGTATCAGATGGGGAATATAAGAGAAATTACTGATCAGATGATATAATTATTTTGTATTCATGCAATAGTAGATATGGAATTATTATTTATTAATAATGTAATAGTTAATTGGCTATATATCGAAAGAAGACAGAAAAGACAGAAAGAAGACAGAAAAAGACAGAAGCAATTAAAAAGGTGAGTGTAATGCGTATTTTATTAGCAAATTTAACAAAGATGGTGGGCGATACAGGGGGCCTTGCTAAGGTGACGGCTGCATTTGCCAATGAGATGCAGCGC
>OGKA01002005.1_pt1 | contig 13983 bp, 14 predicted proteins | sample 1572211 | NCBI WGS metagenome assembly OGKA01 (sample SAMEA2582125, study PRJEB24529) | metagenome | biome: Human gut stool | place: China | collected 2011
ACGGTATTGATGTGGAAAAAGCATACGAATATGCTAACTCCCATGGTCGTTCCCTTGAAGGTTACAGCGAACCAGGCATGACTACAATTGGTGCCCAAGAATTATTGGCTCAACCAGTTGATGTATTGTACATGGCTGCTCTTGAAAACCAATTGAACAAAGACAACATGGAAAACATTCAAGCTAAAATTATCTTGGAAGGTGCTAATGGCCCTACTACTAATGATGCAGATAAATACTTCTATGAAAAAGGTATCGACATCATCCCTGACGTTCTTGCTAACGGCGGCGGCGTAGTTGTATCCTACTATGAATGGGTACAAAACAAAGCTAGCTTCTACTGGACTGAAGAAGAAGTTAACGAAAGATTAACTAAAAACATGCAAAATAGCTTCGAAGCTGTTTGGGAAATGCAACATAAATACAATGTACCACCTCGTCAAGCAGCGTACATGGTTGCTCTTGAACGCCTCGTAGTTGAAACTAGATGGCGTGGCTATAACTGCTAAACTCCTATACCTCCATACATTTTAGCCATAAAAAAGGCGTAAGCTCGATTTGAGCTTACGCCTTTTTGTTTGCCTATAAATCTTTTTATTTATCTATTTTACTTGAAAGCGCCTACCAAAGCAGCCACACTAGGACGGCTGATCAATGCTTTCACTAAAACAGAGCCAAGAACGGCTGGGATTGTTTGACCTACGATAAGGTTCAATACTAATGGCCAGTATGGAAGGCCAAGCAACGGGCTAAGCCATAACGGCACGCATAATGCAGGTACAAAGATAATTGGCAACATCGCCCACCAAGCGCTAAGGCCAAGCTTACGCATACCTACGATAATACCTGTTGTTAAAATACCGACGCCAAAGCCGCCCATCATATCGAGGATACCAAGACCACCGAATAGGAAGTTAGAAATGAGGTTGCCAATCCCCATGGGAATTACCAAAAACGGAAAGGCATAAGCAAGTGCATATAATGATGTTGCTATACGAATTTGATACGCCCCGAAGGAAACGCTTTGCGTTACATACAATACAACGATGTACAATGCCACAACCATGGCAGAAATAGTCAATTTACGTGTAGTAATCATAACACTCACCTCCTCAAATAAAAAAAGCATGGCAAAACTACCATGCTATAAATGCTTATGAATTTCCGTAGTTTTGTTTAGAGACAGGATGGTTTCAAACTGTCTTATTTAGTTGTGCGCTTATAATATCATATATTTTCGATATTTACAAGTCACGGAAAAATTAAAGTGGCCTGTGACAGTAACTACTATCAGTGCAATATTGACAAGAACGGGGTGTCAGAAAATACCTTTCCTCATCGCTCCACTGGCGAACCGGTCATCGGCTGAGGGCCTCGACCTGCCAAAGTCGCTCTTTGAAAAGGTATTTTCTTCCACTGCGAATTTAGCAAATCAATATTACAGATACATAGTGACGTAAAAGGCCGCTTTAACTCAGCCCCCTCCACATGATAAATAATATAAAATATATTACTCATCAAAGCGCCTCAACTAGCCTAAGCCAGTTGAGATAAGTTAGTGACGTATAAGTCCGCCTTGCATCACATATACATGCTATTCTATTAGAATATATAGCAAAGTAGCCGCCTAAAAGGCGACTACTTGTCTAAGCCAGTTTATAGATATATAGAGCCGAGTGTTATAAAGCCGGGTCTTTAACACCGTTTGCTTCAAAGGCTGCTTGTCTGTCGATGCAGGTGCCGCAGTGTCCGCATGGTTTGTCGCCGCCTTCGTAGCAGGACCATGTTAGGTGGTATGGTACGCCGAGTCGTAGGCCTTCTTTTACGACGTCTGCTTTGTTATGGTTGATGAATGGTGCTTCTAAGGAGCATTCTTTGCCGGAGCCTTCGAAGATAGCATCACCCATGGATTTATAGAAGTGTTCTGTACAGTCTGGGTATGCGTTACCAGCCGCATCATCGCTATGGGCACCATAGTAGATATAGCCGCAGTCTAGAGATAAGGCTAAGGAAGCCGCCGCAGATAGGAATAGACCATTTCTAAATGGCACATAGGTGCTAACCGTACCTTCTCCTTCTGTTTCTTGTTGTTCCTTGTATGAACCTTGAGGTATTGCCTCTGTGGATTGGGTCAATAAAGAGCAATTGCTGAAGGCAAACAATTTAGTGACATCCATCGTTTTACCTTCAATGCCATAATAAGCGAGAATAGATGCAGCAGCCTCTAGTTCTTTACTATGTTTTTGACCATATTGAATGGATAACGGCACTACATTGTCTTTGCCAAATCTTTCAATAGCTAGCGCTAAACATGTAGTACTATCTACACCACCGCTGAATAGGACAACAGCCTTTTGTTTTTGAGCCATAAACTCTCCTTTCACCTATTACAACAGCCCCATCCTAAGATGAGGCTGTAGATTATACTTTCAATATATTATAAATCGATATCTAATTCTACTGGGCAGTGATCAGAGCCAAAGATTTGTTGGTGAATTTTAGCTTCTTGAATTTTGTCGTCAAGACGTTTAGAGGTGATGAAATAGTCAATTCTCCATCCCGTATTTCGTTCACGAGCTTTGCCCATATAAGACCACCAGCTATATTCCTCAATAGCATCTGGATACAGGTGACGGAATGTATCTGTAAAACCAGCACCTAACAGTTCGGTCATTTTTGCACGTTCTTCGTCGGAGAAGCCTGCATTTTTACGATTTGTCTTAGGATTTTTAAGGTCGATTTCTTGGTGAGCTACGTTAAGGTCACCACAAAGAATAACTGGTTTTTTCTTATCTAATTCAAGCAAATAGTTGCGGAATGCATCTTCCCAAGTCATGCGGTACTCAAGACGAGCCAATTCACGTTGGCTATTTGGCGTATAGCAGCATACTAAATAGAAATTGTCATATTCAGCAGTAATAACACGGCCCTCTTGATCGTGTTCTTCAATGCCGATACCATTAGTTACGGATAACGGTTTAATGCGCGTGAATACAGCCGTACCACTATAGCCTTTTTTCACAGCACTATTCCAATATTGCTCATAACCTGGCAATTCCAAAGAAATTTGATCAGGTTGCAATTTCGTTTCTTGTAAACAGAAAATATCTGCATCCAGTTCGTTAAAGGATTCCATAAATCCTTTTGTTACAGCCGCACGAAGGCCGTTTACATTCCAAGAAATTAATTTCAATGCTTACTCCTTATTCTAATAGGGCTTTTGCAAGCTGATATAGTTTGTGAAAGCCTCTATTTTAATCATTCTCTTATATTTCAAAAATATTCTTATTTAAACTCACAATATGCTTATTTATATTAGCAATTATAGTATGTTATACAGTTTAGCCAGAAAGTTATACATTACTATTGTTTGTGTTTCTTTGCATGTCTTGCTTCTGCACGAGCTTTTCGAGCGTTTTCATTTGCTCTAAAATCACTTTCACGTTTTTCACGGAAATAATTAGCTATGGAAGATAAAACAAGAATTACCAATACAGTAACATTAAACATGCCGGGCCCAAAGGTATAGATGTGATAACACAAATAACCAAACGCAACAAGGGTTAGTAGATGTTTTAAAATTTTCATTTGCCCTCCTGTATTATCGTAATGTTTCTACACCAGTCTTAAGTGGGAAACCGTCATAGGTTACCCAATCACTAGAGCTACCAACATATAAAGCCGATTCAAGCCCTACTTCGCTCATAGTTAACATCGCATTACAAGCGGTTACCCCTGAGCCACAGTAAGTTACAACAGGTCTATTTTGGTAGATTTCATTATAATACTGAGCTTCTAAATCTTTTACAGACTTAGGACCATCTGCGGTATAGCCACTTTCATAAAAATGATTAACAGCACCAGGAATGTGACCAGTCATGCCATCCATCGTATCTACTTGAGATCCATCGTAACGGAACGGCGCACGAGCATCAATGATAACATGATCACCCGTTTCACTAGCCTTGAGAACCTCATCACGACTCATAACCATATGCGTTTGTAATTCATAGTTGAAAACAGACGGTTCTGCAGGTAATGGAGTTGGTTCTTTAGTTAGAACATGACCTTCCTTAATCCAGCGTTCAACACCGCCAGACAATACGCGTACATCCGTTAAACCCAGGTAGCGCAACGTCCACCATAAACGTCCCGCCAAGAAAAGCCAAGAGTCATATACAACAACCTTGGAATCACGAGTAATCCCGTAAGACTCAAAAGTATGAGCCAAACGCTCCATATCCGGCAATGGATGACGACCGCCATGCTCGCCCAAAGGACCTGTTAAATCCTTATTTAAATCCACCGCATAAGAGCCTTTAATATGACCTTTTTGATAATCTTGATAACCACGAGCATCTAAAATAATGACCTCGTCGAGACAAGCTAATAATCCTTTAGGAGTGATAAAATTTGACATATGTACTCCTTTCATATAATTATATCGAAAAATACAAATCTGATAATATTATTATATAACGATATGAAAGTATGGACAATGAATATGAAAATATAATTTAAACGATACGCCAATATGTTCTAATAGCTCTTTCACATTACAAATATCCTATCCATACAAAATAAAAGGTACACCTATATAGTATTATAGGCGTACCTCTATATTGTATGCTGATGTATTTCAATTATAAAAGAAAAGAATTCCCACAACGTAAACATATATATGTATGCTCCCAGTCGCGACGTAATCCTGGATATATGTCTCTATTCCATACATAACGTTGATATGTTTTGTAGATTAACAACGCATATGCACCAAAATAAATGATAAGAGAAGCCTCATGTTTACTTAGACCGGAAATCCAAAGCAATAATACGAGACCAAATTGAATCGCAATCCACCACTTTAAAATAAATGTAGCAATTGATTTTTTCATCGGAGGTTTTGCCATCATAGAAAGTGCTGTTTGTTGAGTACCTACAGTGTTGCCAATACCAACACCTACTCGACCACCAGCACCAATACCTACACCTGTAGTTACACCATTTACATTAGAAAAGCCACCAGCATAAGCAATATTATAACTTTGAATATTTTCCGACTGACAATATGGACACACGTATGCATTCTCGCTCATAAATCTCTCTCCTATTATATTTCAACATATTATAATAGTTTATATCCTACTTAGAATTAATGAGAAAGCAATGAGAGTCACATTATTTTTAATGCTAAAAAGTCTCTATCATAGATAGAGACTTTCACAATTAAAATTTCACATTATAATATTTTTTAAATGCTTTTACTGAAATAACATATCCACTTGAAGTTGCATCAACTTTTTCTTTTTTAAATGCCTCAATTGAATCTCCAGAATATATTACATTTCCATTAAAGTCATAAATAGCACTAAATTTGAGACTATTTACAACGCCTGAATCTTTTAACTTTGCTTTTTTTACTGTGGACTTAACCTTTTCTGAAGTATACGGTACTTTTGATAAATTATTTCTTTTTATTATACCTTCTATGGACTTATTATAATCGTAATCAGCTATAGCCTCGCCTTCAGCGATAAAGTTTTCTTTCTTATCAACTGTATATACCTTAAATTTTAAGGTATATTTTGGCGGATTATAAAGAACATTCTGTACAGAATTCAAGTCTAGATAAATATCACTACTATCATGACGTTCACGCCAAAACTGTGATGAATTCTGTAATTCACCTAAAGAAATGGCAAATGTTGCACTAGAAATACATACAAAAGCAACAATCAAAGTAAACAATCTAGTTAGACGTAAAAACATAAATTATCCTCTCTCTACACTAAAGAAAAGAAGCTCTAAACTAGAGCTCCTTTATTAGATAGCATCAATTCTCTAAAGCTCATCACATAATAAAACTAGAGTTTATACTAACACTAATAATTATAAACGTTTAGAGATCGCATCTACTGCATCAATATCAGCAGGTAACCAATCTACTGAGTATAAATTCTCTTTTGAAAGCCATTTAGCCGCTTCGTGTTCTAATAGAGTAATATCAGAGTCATTTACTAAAGAACACAAATAACAATACATTGTTAAATCAAACTTCTCATACCCTGTATATTCAACAGTAATAATATGTTCCAGAACGGTAATCTCTGCTTCTAGTTCTTCATGTATTTCTCTTTTGAGTGCTACCTCGTGAGCTTCGCCAGACTCAATTTTACCACCTGGAAACTCCCAACCATCTTTTAGATCACCATAACCACGTTGAGTAGCTAATATAGTATTATCTTTTTTGATAATTGCTGCTACAACTTCAATATGTTTTCGTTCTTCACTCATATATCCTTACCCATTAATAATATAATCATAAATATCATCCCGTACGGGCACTTCAAGTTGATACTCTAGCTCTACTGCCATAGTACCATTTGCCATAAAGATTTCTTTAGCTCGTTCTCGTCCTGTAGAATGAATAGGACCCAAATAGTAAAACTCTTTAGACTCTTCATCATCCTTATTCTTTCTCATAAACAAGTGCATAGAAACCCCTAAGGCATCAGCGTTAAATGCAGTCTGCACATCATCAGAAGAAAATGATCGTTTATTTTTAGAAATAGCTTTCAATAATCCTGGATTTTCAAATCTATCTTCATACTTAATAGTATCTTGAATATCATCTGCTTTATGATAATTGATGAATACAGGATACGTCTTTGTTTCCTTATGGAATTTATATCCCCCAATATTCAATGGCACTTCATTTTGAGGCCATTCTAATAATTGGCACACTTGTTCATAGGTATACTTTTCATATAAAGCAAAAGGAGTATTCGGATAAATCTTACCTTTATATTTATCATCAAACTGTTTCAAACCATAGGCAACAAGTTCTTGCACTTGCTCTTTAAAATTACTATTTTCTAATGCAGCTTTAAATACTTGAGATATTTCATAACGACCATTAGATAATTCAATAAATACACTATCTTCAAATGTCTTTTGTGCCGCTTTCACACCGAATTGATTTATCATAACATTAATGAGATTAATTCGCCCATGCTCAGATAATTCTACATTATATGTATTTAAAAGCTCATTAGATACATATGTAATAACATCCTGTTTTCCTTCTAATAATGCTTGTAATACTAATAGCTCTCGTACACGTATTCCTGTTGTTAGTTTTTGAGATATAAAATGTAACATCCGTTCCTGAGCAGGTGTGAATGATACATCATAATCCTTATCTTTAATCTTTATCAAGAAATTATGATAGGACTTAAATTTATAAAAAATTCGACTTACATCAATAGAGCCATGTTCTGCAAAATCAGAAATTCTAGGAATACGACCTAATTTAAAGCGCAAATTAAAATAGGCTTCTTTTATTAATTTCATATCAGAAAACTTTGCTGTATCAATAGATTCGTAAATACGTTGTTTCGCAATTTTATCAAAATGTACTGTTGAGCTACCAGGGATAATACGATTACCTGCTTGTACATATCGACGCAATGTATCTTTGTTATAACTTTTATCACCAGATAGTGCCAAGGGAATCATAAAGTTATTTGTATAGTTCCCAATAAAATCAAGGATAACTACATATTCCTTATCTTCAAACTTACGAAGTCCACGCCCTAACTGTTGAATAAAAATTATTGGGCTTTCAGTTTGACGTAACATAATAACTTGATTGATTTCAGGTATATCAACGCCTTCATTAAATATATCTACAGTAAAGATATAATCTAACTGCTCATCAAGTCTACCTTGATACTCCCCAGTTCCTGTTAATCGAGCAATCATTTTCTCTCTAATTTCTTGGCTATCCTCACCCGTCAAGCTTACCGTGCGATAAATCCCCCGCTCATTAAAAGCGTCAGATAAAGCCTTTGCTTCAACGCGATTACTGCAGAATACCAAGCCTTTTACTCGACTACCACTATGTCCAAAGTAGCGAATCTTTTCAATAATTTTATCTACACGCTCCTTTGTTGATAAATTAGAAAAAGTAACCTCCATATCACCAATCGGTTCGTCTGTATCAACCCATAAGTCACTAATACCAAAATAGTGGAATGGACACAATAAATCTTCCTCTAGAGCCTGTTGTAATCGAATTTCATAAATAATATTATGATCAAAGAGCTCATATAAATCATAACCATCAGTTCGCTCCGGACTTGCAGTCATACCTAATAGAAACTGTGGTTTAAAATAGTCGATAATACGTTGATAACTTTCAGAGCCTGCACGATGTACTTCGTCAATAATAATACAATCAAAAGTTTTTGGATCGTATTGTTTCATTACATCATAACGCCCCATCATTTGCATTGTAGAAAATACATGGGTAGCATCATATTTTTTAACATTACCAGATACTAACCCAAACGTTATAGATGGATCATTATAAACCCGTTCAAAACTTGCCATTGCTTGTTTTGCTATTTGTTCACGGTGCACTAAAAATAGAATTCTTTTCGGATTCATTTCACGCATCGCAAAGGCTGCTGCATAAGTTTTTCCTGTCCCCGTAGCAGAAATTAAAAGTCCTCGTTTGGCATGATTCGCTCTTAATTCATTAAAGTTGGCAATAAACTGCTGTTGCATCATATTAGGTTCTAAAGTAGGTAAATCAACTTGCTTAAACTGTTCCGCTACAGACCTTTGAGAAGAACGTTCCGGACGAACCCATCTAGGCTTATACCAAGGTATAAACTCTTCATAAGGAATGGCAAATTTTGAATCCCAATACAGTTCAAATTCCTCATTAATCTCTCGAGCATAAGTATCGCTACCATGTACTTCAGAACGGGTATTCCACTCTCTATTGCTCTTTAGCGCATTAATAGTTAAATTAGAACTACCTATTATAATTTGATAGGATTCATCTTTCCTAAAAATATATCCCTTTGTATGAAAACCATGTCCACTACCTTGAGTAGTACAATATACCTTCAAATCAATATTCTTTAGATTACCTAAATCTTCTAGAACTTGTGGACTATTAAAACCAAGATAATCTGTTGTTAATATGCGACCATGTACACCTCGATCTTCTAACTCTTTAAGTATTGGCTTTAATGTTAGTAATCCTTCTGGTGTTATAAATGCTACAGATATTAAAAACTCATCACAATTACGCAAGCCATCTTCTATAGCAGATAGCACATTGCGCCCTTCCCCATTTGCTATGAGTTCTGAAGATGTAGCAAAGTTGAGTAAACGATTCGATTCTGACATAAAAAACTCCCCACATAATAAATACTATACTTGCTATTATACCAGCCGCAGCTACAGCGTCTAGAGAAATATATTTTTATGCAGAATAGCTTATTTATGTAAAAGCCTTTTAAGGTTATCCCTCTACAAATCACTAATTATAAATATTAATATATGTTCACATCGAATAATTTCATCTATTCCTTATGATTCTCCGTTCTATACGTCTTTTTTGGGACGTAAGTTTATGATATAATATAACTAATTACTCTTAGGGGCGTAGTCTGCCCAAACGGATCCAAAAAGAGTTAGTGTGTTTTCAAGGAGCGTGCGCAGTTGAAAAAGGGGTACATCAAGTTAATAGCAGCCGTTATACTTGGCGTCGCTATTATCGGTGGTGGGATCTACGGGGTGTATACACTCTTGTCATCCAATACAACGACAATTTTATATCGATCAACCGTTGACGACAAGATCAACGCTATCCGACCTTATATCGTCGCATTAGACTCATATAACGCGTACAGTGTAGCCTATGCAAATCAATTACAACCAACTCTCGAAGAGTTACGTAATGGGTCCCATAACACGACGATTACATTACCTAAATACAAAGATCTTAAAACAGCATTAGAGGCTGCAAAGCAAGATAGCCCTACTCCATACGAAGATGTAAACCAATCAACTAATGATGTATTAGCAGTGCTAGATCAATTGATTCCTGTTGCGGATCAATTGCAAGCCTACTATGTAGAACGTCGTTTTGAAAAAGATAATTTCAAAGGTAGCGATGAGTTAGCAGCACAGTATGTACCTCTAGCTGAACAATTCTACGCTACATACAACGCTTTAGATTTAGCCTTAGATAATCGTAATAATGAGCTCTATACAGAGCGCATGAACGAGTATCAAGGGGAAAAACGTGAAAATGCAGTTAACTTTATTGAGTTAAATCTCATGACTGCCCAAACAATTGACCTTATCGATCCAGATGGAAATACAGATACCCAAAAGGTCGAAGCAAACTTGCAACAAATTACACAACGTATTAATAAATTGCAACCTGGTACTACATCAGAAACACAAAATGCAGTTCGCGAGTATCAAGATTCTGTAAAAGAATTTGTCGCAGAGGCTCGCAACTATATCATCATCAATTCTTCCTACGGCGAAGCATATACACAACTATTTATTAAATATAACAAAATGGTTGGTAAAGCAAATGTCGTAAATATGGCAGAACTTGATGCAACAGATCAAAAGAAAAAATAACTAACTACAAAAAGAGGACTAGCCGTGGCTAGTCCTCTTTTGATATGTCTACAACTACTTTAAATTATATTAACAAGTTTCATTACTATAGGTTTATATAATAAAATTATTTCCGTTTTAAGTCTTTCGTAATGATATAGTATTCAGATGGAGATATTTTGATACCATCAATATGTTTATTTCCTACAATATTAATCTTAGGGTATCCAAGGAATAATGCTACAGAGTCATCAAGCATCAATTGTTGTGCATTGATAACTGCATTTCTGCGTACCACTGGATCGTTGGCGCTTTCACCAAGAGCTAACAATTCATCAAAACGTGGATTAGAGAATCCAGAACCATTCGTTTCAGAACCTGTTCCCCAATATTGTTTCAAGAACCATACTGGTTGTCCTGTATTGGCCGTTACCACACTAGAGATTAACATATCGTAATCGCCAGACTGTGCTAATGTGTCAATTACCGCATAGTCTACAATCTTGATTTGTAAATCTACACCGATTTTTTTATAGTCTGCTTGTAATGCTTCTGCATATAATGGCAATTCAGGTCGAGATGTATACGCATAGAAATCTAGCACTAGATTTTCACCATCTTTATCGACAATGCCATCGCCATTCGTATCTACGTAACCTTCTTGTTTCAACAAGGCTTTGGCACGTTCCACATTGTACGCATTAGGGTCCCGTAGTTGATTAAATCCATAATCAATAGATGGTGGTAACGGAGCCTTACCAGCTATAAATGTATCCTTCATCAAGTTCTTCGCATAGGACTCACGGTCTGCTGCTGCAATGAGAGCCGCACGAAGATTAGCATTTTTGAGCTTTCCTTTTTGACTCATACGAACAAATACATCTCGAAGGGATGACTCTTCATAGATTGTAAAGTTCTTATCGTTTTGGAAAATACCATATTCACCAGGTCCAATGCTAACGGCCATATCTACATCACCCGCTTGCAATGCCATAGCTCGTGTATTGGCATCGTTAATAGATGGAATTTCAACCTTAGCAAAGCCTGGCTTGCCATCCCAGTAGTTATCATTCCTTGCGAGCTCAGCACGCTCTTTTGTAAATGATGTCACTACATAAGGACCAGTACCAATAGGACCTTCCTTCGCAATATCACGACCATTTGCCTCAGCAGTTACATCCATAACAAGGAACAATGGATCCCCCAATAAGCTTGGCAAATTATAATAAGGCTTATCGGTCTTAATTGTGAGCTCTTGACCATTAGCCGTCATTTCAGTGTAATTAAAGAATGTTTTTGCCCGTTTACTCTTCGCAAAGGTTCGTTCCAAAGACGCCTTTACGGCCTCAGCAGTAAGAGCATTACCGTTAGAGAACTTAACCTTATCGTTGATGGTGAAAGTCCAAGTCAGCTTATCATCACTTTGCTTCCAAGAGGATGCTAACCAGGGTTTAGCATTCATGTGATCATCAAATTTTATTAGAGTTTCCCCTACACCATATCGTACAACAGCCCAGCTAAAATAGTTTTCTGTTGGTTCTAATGTACCCGCAAAGCTAATAGCCCCTACTTTTAATATATCATTAGATGAATCAGATAATTGATTCATACAGCCTACAGTGCCAAGTACTGTCACACCAAGGGTCATACCAATCAGTAACGCCTTACGCAATCCTTTCATTCACACACCTAACCTTCCTCTATGTGTATATCATTTCATATGAGCATATTTTAATTATACCCACAGGGGTATATTGCTTAGTCAACTATACTATATATTTAGCGTTAACACAATCATTTTTGAGAAAATTTTCGATATACTTATGTAGAAGAAAAAATTATCCGCATAATAAATAATAGATAATATAAAAATAGCAGTTAACCAAATGGCTAACTGCTATTTTATATAATCTAACTTTACGCTTTCCCAGCTTCTTCTAAGGTAAGCGGCTTATGATCTTTACCAATTTCAAAGATAGAGCTCAATAGAACCTTCGTATAAGGATGTTTTGCATCTGCTAAATGGAATGCGTCTAGCTCTTCAACGATAGCGCCTTTGTACATGACGACCACCTTGTGGCACATAGTACGAATGAACGCAATATCATGAGCGATAAATAGATATGTTAAATTTTTCTTCTTTTGTAAACGCGCTAGTAAATAGGCGATGGAGTCTTGTACAGACACGTCTAGAGCACTTGTTGCCTCATCTAGAACAAGAATTTCTGGTTCAAGTACAATGGCACGAGCAATGGCCACACGTTGACGTTGACCACCAGACATTTCATGAGGATAACGATCCATGAACTCGCGAGGTAGGTCTACCATTTCAAGATAGTCACCTGCGATTTGTTCTTCTTTTCCTTTTTCAAGAAGCCCAAAATTGTATAACGGTTCAAGGATAATATCCTTTACCTTCATACGAGGATTAAAGGCCGCAGATGGATCTTGGAATACCATTTGAATTTTCTTGCGGTATTCTTTCGTTTGCTCAGAGTTCATATGTTGAATCTCTACACCATCTACATAAATCTCGCCTTCCGTAATAGGCAGCATCTTCATGATCATACGAACCAAAGTCGTTTTACCAGAGCCAGATTCCCCTACAATCCCAAGGGACTCGCCTTTTTCTAAGGTGATATTAATACTCTTACACGCTTCGAGCTCACCACCAGTAGGAAGTGGGAATCGTTTACATACATTTTTTAATTCTACAGCGTAGTTAGTCAATGTAACGACCTCCTTCCAATGTTGGTACAGCATCTTTTAATTGCTTCGTATATTCATTAGATGGGTTTTCCAAAATATCTTGCGGTGTGCCAGCATCAACAACACGACCCTTTTTCATAACAATTATATAGTCGGACATATAGGCCGCTACACCAAGGTTATGCGTAACCATTACGATAGCAGAATTATGCTCTTTAGCAAGTTCTAGCATTTGCATAACAACTTGAGACTGTGTCGTTACATCTAGTGCCGACGTCGGTTCATCACCGATGAGCAATGCTGGGTCTAAAGCTAATGCCATAGCAATGCCCACACGTTGTCTTTGACCACCAGATAATTCATGAGGATAACGGCGCAATATATCTGCCCCATTAGGAAGAGAAACAGATTCTAATAACTCAATTGCTCGTCGATCACATTCATCATTGGTAATTTCTATATGAGATTTAAATAATTCTCTAAACTGTTTACCAATGCGAACTATTGGGTCTAAAGCACTACCACTATCTTGGAAAATCATGGCCATGTCTTTACCACGTATAGCTCTCCACTCTGACTTAGATAGGGTGCGAAGGTCTTGACCATTAAAGATCATTGTACCATCTGTGACCTCACCACCTATAGGCAATAAACCCATGAGGGCCCGGATCACGGTAGTTTTACCGGATCCAGATTCCCCTACAATGGTCAATACCTTACCGCGTTCCAAGGTAAAGTTTACATCCATAACAGCAGGCACACCTTGGTACGCGATGTTAAGGTTCTCTACAGTTAGTATGTTTTCTGCCATTATAGCTCCTTATTATTTTGTAATTTTAT
>OGKA01002006.1_pt1 | contig 13959 bp, 10 predicted proteins | sample 1572211 | NCBI WGS metagenome assembly OGKA01 (sample SAMEA2582125, study PRJEB24529) | metagenome | biome: Human gut stool | place: China | collected 2011
TCTGTCCGGTCATATTTTTGAAGAAACGGCTGAAAGAAGCCTGGTCTTCAAATCCAAGAATATCGGCAATCTCTTTAGCACTTTTGTTGCTGTAAAGCAAAAGGCGTTTGGCTTCCGCTTCCACCCGTTCGTGAATTACCCGGAGTGGCGAAGGCAGTTTGCAGGTTGAAAAGATGTTCGATAGTGTCTTGGGAGATTTGTGTAGCATATCGGCATAGTCCTGTACCTGCTTTTTCGTCCGATAATGTTCGTCAACCAAGTTGTAGTATTGGCGGACAATCTCGAAACCTGATTCTTTTTCGCGGGTGATATTCATGCGATGACGTGCAATACGGGTACATTGAATGATGAAGCGTTTCAGCAGGATGCGTAGCATTTCCTCCTGCAGGCTGTCGGAAACGGTAAACTCGTTTTCCAGTGCTTCGGTAATGGTGTCGAGCTCTTTACGTTCTTTTTCATTCAGGGTAAAACGGATCAGGTGAGAAGAACCGTTGAACAGGAAACCGCTGCATGACACTTCATGGTCGTTGCCATAGATACAATAAAAATTGCTGTTGAACAATAAAGTCAGGTATTCACCATCAATCGATTTAAATTCGAGGTGTTGCAGATGAGTGAGTGAAATCACTTCATCTTTGGTAAGCGTCATTTCCTGATGGTCGATTTCTACCGTGATGCTTCCGTTGCGTACCCATATAAATTTATAAAGCCCTTTTTCTTTTTGCAGTGCTTTTTCTGTCAGATAAGAGTCTGTAAGTGCGAGTGTTCCTTTTAGTTTCGTGTGATATTGTTGTAACATAATTAATCCTCCATTGCTGATGCGTCAAATGATAACGGCAGTAGATCGCCTATACTTTTTACTTCGTAGATACATTCTTTACCATATAATAGGATGCGGATGGGTTGTTTGTAACGCTTTTCCGTTTCCAGAATCACTTGCCGGCAGGCACCGCAGGGAGGAATCGGATGGTCGATGAAGTCCTTTTCCGTTCGTGCCGCAATGGCAAGAGTGACAACCGGTTGGTCGGGATATTGGGAGTTGGCATAGAATAGGGTAGTACGTTCTGCACAAAGCCCCGACGGATAGGCCGCATTTTCCTGATTGGTTCCTGTCACTACTGTCCCGTTGCCCAATAGCGCAGCGGCACCTACGGAGAAATGGGAGTACGGAGAATAACTACGAGCTGTTGCCTCCATGGCAGTCTTTATAAGTGACCGATCGCCCTCATTCAACTCATCATATTGATATACTTTAATAATAGCGGTAATTGTGAGGTCTTTCATATACGTCAGGGTATTGGTTTCTACAATTAATGTTACAAAGTTAGGAAAGAGATTGATAATCCCAATTATTTTTCGGATTTTTGTGCCATCTAATTCACATCTGAATAAAAATGGAGAATAAATTGCATAGACTTATCTTTTTAACCGTTGTTTTTTTCTTTGCCGTAGGAGTGCAGGCACAGAAACGGAATGCCCGTTACGTCGAGTATATAAATAAGTATAGTGATTTGGCTGTTGAACAGATGAAGCTTCATAAGATTCCGGCGAGTATTACATTGGCACAAGGATTGCTGGAAAGCGGTGCCGGATACAGCCAGTTGGCACGAAAGAGTAATAATCACTTTGGTATTAAGTGTGGTGGTAGTTGGCGGGGACGTACGGTTCGTCATGATGATGATGCCCGTAACGAATGTTTCCGTGCTTATAAGCATCCGCGTGACTCTTACGAAGATCATTCCGACTTCCTTAGAAGAGGTGCCCGTTACGCTTTTCTTTTTAAACTGGATATCACCGATTATAAAGGCTGGGCGCGTGGACTGAAAAAAGCAGGCTATGCTACCGATCCTTCTTATGCTAACCGTCTGATTACGATTATCGAAGATTATGACTTGTATAAATACGACCGTAAGGGGGTATATTCGGAACGGAAACTGAAAAAGAATCCTTGGTTGATGAGCCCGCATCAGGTGTATATCGCTAATGATATTGCTTATGTGGTAGCCCGCAACGGGGATACCTTTAAAGATTTAGGCAACGAATTCGATATTAGTTGGAAAAAACTTGTGAAGTACAACGACTTGCAGCGTGATTATACCTTGATGGAAGGAGATATCATCTACCTGAAGAGCAAGAAGAAAAAGGCTTCCAAACCTTATACTGTATATGTTGTGAAAGATGGAGATTCCATGCATGGCATCTCTCAAAAATATGGTATCCGCCTCAAAAATCTGTATAAGATGAATCGTAAGGATGGTGAGTATGTTCCGGAAATCGGAGATAGATTGCGTCTGCGGTAGAGACTTCTCTCAAAAGTTTCGAATTTCGGAAACTTAATGACTCATTCATGTGTTATTATCTTGATAAAACATGATTAGAATATGAGTCTAAACATTGCAAAAAGTAATAAGAAACGTGTCGTCATAGTAGGCGGTGGTTTCGGTGGCTTGAAACTGGCTAACAAGCTGAAAAAGTCAGGCTTTCAAGTCGTATTGATAGATAAAAACAACTATCATCAGTTTCCTCCTTTGATTTATCAGGTGGCTTCGGCCGGTATGGAGCCAACTTCCATATCCTTCCCCTTCCGTAAAATATTCCAGCATCGGAAAGATTTCTATTTCCGTATGGCGGAAGTACGTGCCATTTTCCCGGAAAAGAATATGATACAGACTTCCATCGGAAAAGCAGAATATGACTATCTGGTGTTAGCAGCAGGTACTACAACCAACTATTTCGGTAATAAACATATTGAAGAGGAAGCCATGCCGATGAAAAATGTGTCAGAAGCGATGGGATTGCGAAACGCTCTTCTGGCTAATCTGGAACGAGCGCTGACCTGTTCAACAAAGCAGGAACAACAAGAGCTATTGAATATTGTAATTGTAGGAGGTGGAGCTACCGGGATAGAAGTAGCCGGAATACTTTCCGAGATGAAGAAATTTGTCTTGCCGAATGATTATCCTGATATGCCCAGCAGTCTGATGCATATCTATTTGATTGAAGCCGGGCCGCGATTGCTTGCCGGAATGTCAGAAGAATCTTCTGCACATGCTGAACAGTTTCTCCGTGAAATGGGAGTAAATATCCTGTTGAATAAACGTGTTGTGGATTATCGTGACCATAAAGTAGTACTCGAAGATGGTACAGAGATTGCCACGCGTACTTTTATCTGGGTGAGTGGTGTTACCGGTGTGACTATCGGCAATCTGGATGCCTCTCTGATTGGGCGTGGAGGACGTATTAAAGTCGATTCATTCAACCGTGTAGAAGGGATGAACAATGTGTTTGCTATTGGCGACCAATGTATTCAGTTAGCTGATGAAAATTACCCGAACGGGCATCCTCAACTGGCACAAGTGGCGATCCAGCAAGGAGAACTATTGGCAAAGAATCTGATTCGTATGGAAAAAGGACAGGAAATGAAACCTTTCCATTACCGCAATTTAGGTTCGATGGCGACTGTCGGGCGCAATCGTGCCGTGGCAGAGTTTAGTAAAGTAAAGATGCAGGGATGGTTTGCTTGGGTGATGTGGCTGGTTGTTCATCTGCGTTCTATCCTTGGAGTTCGTAATAAAGTGATTGTGCTCTTAAATTGGATCTGGAATTATTTCACTTACGATCAATCCATGCGTATGATTGTCTATGCCCGTAAAGCAAAAGAAATTCGCGATCGTGAAAAGCTGGAGGAGACTAATCATTGGGGAAAAGAACTGATACAGGAACCGAAGCAACACTCTCCGCAGGAGATTCAGCAAGCTTCCGAACTAGAGAAAAAATAGTCAATGAGAAGTCATTATACCGTAGTTGACAATCCGTCATTATCCAGGTATACTGACCTTCCGCCGACAGGTGGATAGATTCATATTCTGAACAGTAAATTCGTACAGGGTGTCCGATATCGGACACCCTTTGTTTTTTGTTACATTCTATTTATCAATTACTTACGGTTTTGGCATAGATTTGGTATATAAAATGCTAAATTGATACATGATAAAATCGTAAACGATCAGATATGGACAGAGAAATTCCTAAAGAAATACGTCAGAAAGAACGTAACAAGAAGATCATTCGTTATTCATCCATCGGGGTGGCAAGTATTGTTGTCATTGGTGTACTTATATCTGTACTAAGGGCAGGAGTGGAGGCAAAAGATCTTGTCTTTTCCACAGTCGATACAGGAGTTATTGAGGTAAGTGTCAGTGCTTCCGGCAAGGTGGTTCCTGCATTTGAAGAAATTATCAATTCTCCAATCAACAGTCGTATTCTTGAAGTTTATAAAAAAGGAGGAGATAGCGTAGATGTAGGTACTCCGATTCTGAAACTCGATCTTCAGAGTACGGAAACCGAATATAAAAAGTTGCTGGACGAAGAGCAGATGCGTCGGTATAAGCTCGATCAGCTTCGTGTCAATAATCAGACGAAGCTTTCGGATATGGCGATGCAGATCAAAGTTTCGGCTATGAAATTAAGCCGGATGAAGGTGGAGTTGAGAAATGAACACTATTTGGACAGTCTCGGTGCGGGAACAACGGATAAAGTGCGCCAGGCTGAATTGAGCTATAATGTAGCCCAGTTAGAATACGAACAACTCCAACAGCAATATAAAAATGAGAAGGAAGTAGCTGCCGCCGAACTGAAGGTGCAGGAACTCGATTTTAATATCTTCCGTAAGAGTCTCTCCGAAAAGAAACGTACTTTGGATGACGCGCAAATCCGTTCTCCGCGCAGAGCTATTCTTACCTATATTAATAACCAGATTGGTGCGCAGATTTCCGAAGGCGAACAAGTCGCTATCATTTCCGATTTAAGTCATTTTAAGGTAGAAGGTGAGATTGCTGATACGTATGGCGACCGTGTGGCAGCTGGAGGAAAAGCAATTGTTAAGATAGGAAGCGATAAACTGGAAGGAACGGTCAGCAGTGTAACACCATTATCCAAGAATGGCGTCATATCATTCACGGTTCAGTTGAAGGAAGATAATCACCGTCGTCTGCGCTCCGGATTGAAGACAGATGTTTATGTGATGAATGCCGTGAAGGAAGATGTGATGCGTGTTGCCAATGGCTCTTTCTATGTGGGGCGTGGTGAATACGAATTGTTTGTCTGCAACTCTGACAATGAACTGGTCAAACGTAAGATACAGTTGGGTGATTCAAACTTTGAATATGTAGAAGTTTTGAGTGGATTGCAACCGGGTGACAAGGTAGTGGTAAGCGATATGAGTGCATATAAGAACAAGAATAAGCTGAAGATTAAATAAATTAAATACTAGAAGTTATGATAACATTGAACTCTCTTTCCAAAATTTACCGTACTGATGAGATTGAAACGGTAGCGTTGGAAAATGTGAATCTGACGGTAGAACGTGGAGAATTCCTAAGTATAATGGGACCTTCCGGGTGCGGAAAATCTACATTGTTGAATATAATGGGATTACTTGATGCACCTACCATGGGAATAGTGGAAATCAATGGAATACGTACCGAAGGAATGAAAGACAAAGAATTGGCAATTTTCCGTAATAAAACGCTTGGTTTTGTGTTTCAGTCTTTTCATCTGATTAATTCGTTAAATGTGACGGATAATGTGGAGTTGCCTTTACTTTATCGCCGTGTTGGCAGTAGTGAGCGAAAGCGGTTGGCGCAAGAGGTATTGGAAAAAGTAGGGTTAAGCCATCGTATGAGACATTTTCCTACACAACTTTCCGGTGGTCAGTGCCAACGTGTAGCTATTGCCCGTGCTATTATCGGTAATCCTGAAATAATCCTTGCCGATGAGCCGACAGGTAACTTGGATTCAAGGATGGGAGCCGAAGTCATGGAACTGCTTCACCGACTGAATAAAGAAGACGGACGAACCATTGTTATGGTCACCCATAATGAAGAACAGGCAAAGCAGACTTCGCGTACCATTCGTTTCTTTGACGGACGACAGGTGCAGTAGAACCTGCGTTTTATACATAAAACTAAATAGAAAATAGATTAATATCTCTCTAAATTAAAAACCACCATGACAAAGAATATTTTTATCGTTGCGATAGCTGTCCTGTTAAGTGTTTCTTTTTGTTCGCTATCGGCACAAAATGTGAGTAAAGATTATAATGTAGGCGACTTTTCTGCCATCAACCTGCAATCTGTCGGAAATATTATTTTCGCTCAATCGGCAGAATGTACCTGCCGTTTGGGAGGGCCTTCTGAATTTGTAGAGAAAACCCGGGTAACGGTGAAGAACGGTACACTGGTTATCGATTATAAAGAGAAGAACGTAAAGAATGTCAAGAATCTGATTTTTTACATAACTGCTCCCGATTTGAGTAAAGTGAAAATCGACGGGGTAGGGAACTTTGATGCAAAGGAAAAATTGAATCTTAAAAATATAGCTTTCGAACTTGACGGAGTGGGAAATTGCAACGTGAAAAATCTTCATTGCGATGAACTGAAACTCGATGTCGACGGAGTAGGCAATATGAAAATGAATGTTGACTGTGGCCTTATCAAGGCTAAAGTGGATGGAGTAGGGAATATCACTTTATCGGGTAAGGCTGATACTGCTTTCTTTAAAAAGGATGGTGTTGGTAAAATCAATCACAAAAACCTGAAATGTAAGGATATAACAAAGAAGGGATGGAATTTCTAATATGGAACGTTCTTTGACGAACTTCTGTGGAACCTAATCGAAGAAGAATAAAAAAGACGAGTAAGAAATATACTGAACTCTATACTGGTAACGATCATGATAAAACTCTATTTTAAACAAGCATTCCATCTGTTGGGAGAAAATAAACTGCTTTCATCTATTTCCATTATTGGTACAGCTTTGGCTATTGCTATGATAATGGTAATTGTGATTACTTTACGTGCGACTATTGCTCCCTTTGCACCGGAAACCCATCGTGACCGGATGCTTATTTTCCGGTTTGCCGGACTTCAAAGTAAGTCCAACGTGAATTGGCAAAGCAATGGCCCTATCGGATACAATACGGCAAAGGCTTGTTTCAAAGCAATGACAATTCCCGAAGTTGTTTCCATAACCAATATCTGGCAGGAAACAATGCTGGCTGCTAAACCGGCAGGTGAGATGGAAAGTTGTAGTGTGTTGCAAACAGACGATGCTTTCTGGAAAATATTTGAATTTGAGTTTCTATCCGGTAAACCGTATGATAATGCCGATTTTGATGCTGGAGCAGCAAAAGCTGTGATTTCCGAAGATATGGCTCGCCGTTTGTTCGGAACGTCAGAAGTGGTTGGAAAAACATTCCTTCTGAATCATTCGGCTTATATTGTTTGCGGAGTGGTACGTCCGGTCTCTAAATTGGCGAAGTACGCCTATGCGCAAGTTTGGATTCCTTTGAGTTCAACAAGTGCCTTCACAGCCACTTGGGGCGATGACAATATCATGGGTATGACTGCCGTCTATATACTGGCTAAATCGAAAGACGATTTTCCGGCTATTCGTCAGGAGGCAGACCGCTTGCGGGCTATCTTTATGGCAGGGCATCCCAATTTCGATTTACTCTATCGCGGACAGCCTGATACTTATTTCGTAGCCGCGCAACGCTATTCCGCCAACAATCCTCCTGCTGTGAAAGAAGCAGTACGGCAATACATACTGACATTACTTGTCTTATTGATTGTTCCTGCCGTCAACTTATCCGGACTTACTTTGTCACGCATGCGTAAGCGTATCTCCGAAATAGGAGTGCGAAAAGCCTTTGGTGCTCCCAGACGGGAGCTTATGATGCAGGTACTATCCGAAAATATGCTTTATTCCCTGTTCGGAGGAATTCTCGGACTGGTATTAAGTTATGTCGCCGCTTTCCTTTTGGGAGGAATGCTTTTCTCCGTAGACTTTGTATCCAATGGGGTGGAAGATTTGCGGACCATGTGTGTCGACTTACTGTTCGATCCTACCGTATTCCTGCTGGCATTTCTGGCTTGCTTCCTACTCAATTTATTAAGTGCCGCCATTCCGGCATGGAGAGTAACTCGCACCAATATTGTGGATGCCATCAACGAAAGATAATTCTTCAACTCATCTAAATTCTAAAGAAAATGCAACTATTAAAACAAATATGGAACGAGCGCCGGTCAAACGGATGGTTATGGTCAGAACTATTAATTGTTTTTGTGGTCCTGTGGTATGTGGTCGACTGGACGTATGTGACAGCGCGTACTTATTACGAACCGGTAGGATTTGATATTACCGATACGTATTATTTGGAGCTAAGCCTGAAAAACGACAAGAGTAATTCCTATCTTTCGAAAGAGCAAAAGAGTACATCTTTAGGACAAGATATTATCGAGTTGACCAATCGTCTCCGGAGATTGCCGGAAGTGGAGGCCGTTTCAATATCCAATAATGCGCGTCCCTATATCGGGAGTAATTCCGGTAGTATGTTGCGTATCGATACATTGGTTAGTAGTCCGCTACGGCGTTCGGTAACCCCTGACTTTTTTCAGGTCTTCCGTTATCAAAGTGCTGATGGGCGTGGTTATCAGCCGTTGGTGCAAGCTTTAAGGAATGGCAATGTCGTTGTTGGTGAAAATTTCTGGCCCAAAGATTATAAAGGCGATCGTACGCTGTTGGGTAAAGAAATGGTCGATGTGGATGATTCTACAAAAGTGTACAAGATAGGGGGAGTTTCGAAGAAAGTGCGTTACAATGACTTTTGGCCTAACTACAGTGACCGGTATGTAGCCATTGAACTTACTGAAAAGATAATGGTCGAACTTGACGATGAACTTTATCCTTCGAGTGTAGAAGTTTGTCTGCGAGTGAAACCGGGGACTTCCAGAGACTTTGCGGAACATTTGATGAAATTGTCCGCCAACCAGTTGAGTGTCGGTAACTTATTCATCCTGAAAGTGCATGATTATGAAGATCTGCGGAATGACTTCCAGCAAGGAAGTTATAATCAGGTACAGGTACGTTTCTGGATGATGGGCTTCTTATTGCTTAATATCCTGTTGGGCATTGTCGGCACCTTCTGGTTCCGTACGCAGCACCGTCGTGCTGAATCGGCACTTCGTATAGCAGTTGGGTCCAGCCGGATGCAGCTTTGGCAACGTTTAAATAAAGAAGGATTGCTATTATTGACTCTGGCTGCTTTGCCTGCCGCCGCCATCTGTTATAATATCGGCCATCTGGAGTTGACTGAAGGGTATATGGAGTGGGGAGTAGTACGTTTTCTTATTACATTTGTCATAACCTACTTCCTGATGTCTTTAATGATTCTTATAGGTATTTGGTTTCCTGCCCGTCAGGTAATCCGCATACAGCCTGCCGAAGCGCTGCGCGAAGAATAAAAAACTTGGGCTATCTATTTGTTTTCAATAGATTTAACGTATCTTTGTCGGCATAATATTGAAAACACCGCAGGTTTTAACTATATGAATCGACGCTATTATTGTATGTTTATAGTTCTGTTTTTTGCTGTTCTTACGCAGGCGGCGGCAGCGGAACGTACATTCAATATCCTTTTTATACAGTCTTACACCTCGCAGACTCCTTGGCACAGTGACCTTAATCAGGGCTTGGCTAAAGGGTTTAAAGAGAGTGGTTTGAAGGTGAACATAACAACGGAATATCTTGATGCGGATTTTTGGGCATTCAATTCCGAGAAGGTAATCATGCGTCGTTTTTGTCAGCGTGCCCGCGACAGGCAGACAGATTTGATTGTAACTGCGAGTGATGAAGCTTTTTATACCCTTTTTGCGTGTGGAGATTCGTTGCCTTTGCAGATTCCGGTGGTGTTTTTCGGTATTAAGTATCCTGATACGAAGTTGATTACTGCTCATCCCAATGTTTGTGGATTCACAGCCAATCCGGATTTCGACGTCATATTACGTCAGGCACAAAAGATATTTCCCCGCCGGAAAGAAGTGGTTTGTGTGATAGATAACAGCTTTTTAAGTAACAAAGGGCTTGAAGATTTTGAAGAAGAGTGGAAAATCTTTCAGAAAGATAACCCGGATTATAGAATGAAAATCTATAATACCCAAAATCATACGACTAGTCATATCATTGCGGCAATTTGTTACCCTCGTAACAGCTACGAACGTTTAGTCGTTGCTCCTAAATGGTCGCCTTTCCTTTCATTTGTAGGTAAAAACTCAAAAGCTCCGGTATTTTCAACTCAAAATGTAGGATTGACTAACGGTGTGTTTAGCGCTTATGATTCCGACAGCTATACTTCTGCATCATTGGCTGCTCAAAGGGCTGCTTCGGTCTTGAAAGGTACCTCTCCCCGGGATATAGGAGTGACGGAAATTACACAGGGATTCATCTTTGACTACAAGCAATTAGATTTTTTCCATGTCGACTCTGATAAAGTATCCTCTAGCGGAACCATAGTCAATGAACCATATTGGGAGAAATATAAATACCTTTTTATACTTCTCTATCCATCTATCCTCGCATTGTTGATAGCCTCTATCGTGTGGCTGATGCGTGCCAACCGGCGTGAATCCAAACGACGGATTCAGGCACAGACCCGTCTGCTGGTACAGAATAAACTGGTGGAACAGCGTAATGAGTTCGATAATGTATTTCATTCCATCCGTGATGGTGTGATAACGTATGATACCGATTTGCACATTCATTTTACAAACCGTTCCTTATTACAAATGCTTCATTTGCCGTATGAGGCAGGTGGGCGTTTTTATGAAGGAATGATGGCTGGCAGTATCTTCAAAATATATTATAACGGTCAGGACATTCTTCATAAAATGCTGAAGCAAGTAGCTTCAAAAGGAGAAAGTGTGAAGATACCGCAGGGAGCTTTCATGAAAGAAGTGCATAGTGATAAGTACTTCCCGGTGTCGGGGGAAATAGTTCCGATCCGTTCAAAGGACGCGATTACCGGTATGGCACTTTCTGCGCGGAATATTTCGGATGAAGAAATGCAGAAACGTTTCTTTGATATGGCGGTAGACGAAAGCTCCATATATCCGTGGCAGTTTGATATGGAAACGAACTGTTTCATTTTTCCGCAAGGTTTCTTGAAACGTCTTGGATACGATGAGTCGGTTACTACCATCCCTCGTGACGAAATGGATCGCACTATCCATCCTGACGATTTGAAAGAAATAAGACCGTTGTTTGACAGAGCATTGACCGGGGAAGATTCTAATACCCGTCTGAACTTCCGTCAGCGGAATGTCAACGGAGAGTATGAATGGTGGGAATATCGTTCTTCCGTAATCACGGGATTGACACAAGATTCATTGTACAATATATTAGGTGTTTGTCAGAGTATCCAGCGATATAAGACTGCCGAGCAGGAAATGAGAGAGGCCCGTGATAAAGCCCTCCAGGCTGACAAACTGAAATCGGCGTTCCTTGCCAACATGAGTCACGAGATTCGGACTCCGCTGAATGCGATTGTAGGTTTCTCCGATTTGCTAAGCGATACGAGTGGTTTTACAAGCGAAGAGATTGCCCAGTTTATCGGAACCATTAATAAGAATTGTGGCCTGTTGCTGGCTTTGATTAATGATATTCTTGATTTGTCACGTATCGAATCGGGAACCATGGAATTTATGTTCGCCGAGCATAACCTGCCGTTGTTATTAAAGACCGTCCATGATTCTCAACGCTTGAATATGCCACCGGGAGTAGAACTGGTGTTGCGTATGCCCGAAAGTGATAAGAAATATCTTACGACAGATAATGTACGCTTGCAGCAAGTCGTGAATAATCTGATAAATAACGCTGCTAAATTTACGAGTAGCGGTTTCATTACTTTCGGCTATGAAGACGATGAGGTTCCCGGCTATACCCGCATCTTTGTGGAGGATACCGGAGTCGGTATTTCTGAAGAAGGTATCCGTCATATATTCGAACGATTCTATAAAGTCGATAATTTCACCCAAGGAGCAGGTTTGGGATTAAGTATTTGTCAGACCATCATCGAACGTCTGAATGGTACCATCTCCGTCACCTCCGAAGTAGGTAAAGGCACTCGTTTCACTGTGCGCCTTCCTAACTACTGCGAATAATCGAACGTTCACTTTTGGGCATAGTGTCCGAAAATGGACACTTTTCTTATTTTCTAATCTGTTGATAATAAAAACTTTACTTTTTTGGCACATCGTTTGATTCTCTCATAGTGGAAAATACTGTGCATAATGAAAAAGAAAAGTATATTGTTTGCTCTTGCTGCCGTTTGCCTGCCGTTGGCATTGTCGGCACAGAAGGAAAGGGAAATAACCTTGAATGAAGCTATTGCTATGGCGCGTATTCAATCTGTTGACGCTGCTGTTGCCTTGAATGAATTGAAAACGGCCTATTGGGAATTTCGTACCTTTCGTGCCGATCTTCTGCCGGAAGTCAACTTGACCGGAACCCTGCCCAATTATAACAAATCATATAGTTCCTATCAAAATTCGGACGGTTCTTACGGTTTCGTCCGTAATAACACATTGGGGCTTACCGGTGATCTTTCTATCGATCAAAACATCTGGCTTACCGGTGGTAAACTTTCGCTGACTTCCTCTCTCGACTATATCAAGCAATTGGGAGCCGGAGGAGACCGTCATTTTATGTCGGTTCCTGTCACATTACAACTTACACAACCCATTTTTGGAGTCAATAATATAAAGTGGAACAGACGCATCGAACCGGTTCGTTATGCCGAAGCGAAAGCAGCTTTTATCACTGCTACCGAAGAAGTGACGATGCGTGCCATCACTTATTACTTTAATCTTTTGTTGGCAAAAGAAAATCTTGGCACGGCGAAACAGAACCAGACAAATGCCGACCACCTTTATGAAGTAGCCCTTGCCAAACGCAAAATGGGGCAAATTTCCGAGAATGAACTCTTGCAGTTGAGGCTCTCCGCTTTGAATGCGAAGGCTGCATTGACGGAAGCAGAGAGTGATCTCAATGCCAAGATGTTCCAGCTCCGTGCCTTTTTGGGAGTGGGAGAGGATGAAGTACTAAACCCGGTTCTTCCCGAAGCTGTGGATGGTCCGAGGATGGAGTACAATCAGGTGTTAAATAAAGCATTGGAACGTAATTCTTTTGCACAGAATATCCGTCGCCGCCAGTTGGAAGCCGATTATGAAGTAGCTACTGCACGCGGAAATTTGCGTAGTGTCGATTTGTTTGCAAGCGTAGGATATACGGGTGAGAACCGGAATTTTCCGGCCGTTTACAGGAACTTGCAGGATAATCAGATTGTTCAGGTAGGCGTTAAGATTCCGATTCTCGATTGGGGAAAACGCCGTGGGAAAGTCCGGGTAGCCAAGAGTAACCGGGATGTAGTGCTTTCAAAAATTCGTCAGGAACAGATAAACTTCAATCAGGACATTTTTCTGTTGGTGGAGCATTTCAATAATCAGGCACAACAATTGGACATAGCCAAAGAAGCCGATGCGATAGCCCAGCAACGATATAAAACAAGTATTGAAACTTTCCTGATAGGTAAAATCAATACCTTGGATTTGAATGATGCGCAGAACTCTAAAGATGATGCGAGACAGAAACATATTTCCGAACTTTATTATTATTGGTATTATTATTATCAGATTCGCAGTCTGACGCTATGGGATTTTCGTACCAATACCGAACTTGAAGCTGATTTTGATGAAATCATCCGGCAATAGAAAGGGTAGGAAAAAGCTTTTGAATCTTATGGAGGAACTTGCCGGAGATTATGGGAAAAGTTTTTCAAGTCTGCAAACAGACTATTGCGTATTTATGCCTGATTCATTTGGTATTACGAACTATTTATAGTACCTTTGAAACTCGATTTTAACACTCGGGAAATGAAAAATACGTAAATAATACAGAAAAATTCATCCCCCATTATAAATAAAGAAAGAAATAAAAAAAGAAATACTTCTTCTTGGAAGATTGAAAAAACAGAAGAAGTTTTCTTGGTAGAGGAATCTTGCAATTTTAACTATGATTCTGATAATTGACGACGACAGCGCAGTGCGTTCTTCGCTTAGCTTC